>VOFH01002309.1_pt1 | contig 21512 bp, 40 predicted proteins | sample 5384091 | NCBI WGS metagenome assembly VOFH01 (sample SAMN12384727, study PRJNA508395) | human gut metagenome | isolation source: healthy gut G | host: Homo sapiens
TTTAGTGGAGAACGCCTGTACCTTAGAGTCAAGGCGGCTTCTCGCACCTGCCCACTCGCTCTTTTTCGCCATCAGCACGGTCTCTAACGACACGTTCTGAAATATCAATAATTGATTTACATTCCTTATCGAATACAATCAACTTCTTCAAAAAATCAACAAACAACTTTGATGTATATTCCATATTATTCTTACCTCCTATCACCTTACACCAGCTTCAACGTAAGCTGACATAAACCGATTTTCGCCAAGCAAACTGCGAATATCAGAAAAATTATATTTAGTAACCGAGACAAGAGCAGCAGTATGCCTTGCTTCAATTCGTTCAATTTCCGATACGGTCGATTGCACTCTGCTTTCGTAGGTCTTGAGCGTATTGAGTTCGTTGTTGATTTGAGAAACGATGCCATCACGCTTTGTAACCAAACCATTATAAGTTCCCATCCAAGGGTGTTGCTTTCTCATGGAGTCGATAGAGGCTTTCGCTTGCTCGGACTGATAAAGCAAATCACCAAACTGGGTCTGGTACTTATGAAGCTGTTCAGCCGTACATTGGTCCATCTTATAAGCTGTTGCTTTAATTGAAGCAGCTTCGGAACTTGCTCTGTCCAAAGTTTCCTTATGCTCCTTAATCAGCAACAAGCAATCCTTTTCTACTGCCAACATCTGAGCTTCAACCTGTTGTAATTCCTCCCATAATTGGAACAATTTCTTTCTATGAGATTCAATTTCAGAAGGAAACTCAGACTGTATCTGTACAATCGCAGTATTGTTTTTCTCTGAATACTCGTGTTCGGTTATGTATTGAGTAAGAACTTTTTTAACGGAAGAAATTTTTTCAGCAACACTTAAATAGACCTTTTCTGTGTTTCATTTGCAAACATAACAGCATTGTGATAGTCTGCACTATCTTCACAAGAAACACCCTTTGCGAATCAAAGCCTCGTCAGAATCACAACCATTTTTTGCGAGAAGTCTCAACCAAAAAACATCAGAGCAGTTAGGCATCCATTCCAAAACCAACTTAGATAAGGTGATAGCTTCTGTGTATTTTCCGTTCTTAACTAAACGTTCAAGGTTTTCGTATTCATCTCTAACATTCTCGTGAATTGTAAAGGTAGAGTCGGTTTTGTAAAGCCAGAGGTGTTTCCGCAAGCAAAACATCTATCTGCCTTGTGCATCAACTCTCCGCATTTGTCGCATTTAGTAATAATCATTTGGAAGCACCGCCTTTCGTCTTTGCATCGTTAGCCATTGCATCTACCTTACCCTTGAGTTCAGCAGCATTGGCAAGTTCTTTCATAATTGTTTCCATTTGCGAGTCAGACTTATAGTTCGGGAAATGAGAGCCTTATAGTCCTTGGCGTTCTTTTCGCAACTATTTGCAACCGACAATGCTTTCTGCTTAACTTCGCCAGCCCATTTAATTCTCTGATTTTTTGCTTCTTCCGAATCTGCTGCGGCTCTACGACGGGCTTCTTCATCGCTCGCTACTTTCATCTTGTAAATACCGTAAATCAAACCAATTACCGCACCTGCGATTGTACAGAAAAGCAGAACCGACCAAAAGAGCCACCTTCCCACATAGCGGGTATCGCATCTCCACCATCACAATCACAAGTAATAATTTGGCAAGCGCAGTTTATTAACTCCACGCCAAAAACCTAAAACATATAAAGCAAATTGCCACACCTGCACCTATTCCGGCACCTGCCAACATAGCTAATATCGCAGTCATAAACAAATCTCCTTTACTTTACGTTTTTTCTTTTTATAAACAAAAGAATTACAAATAGCCATATTATGACCGAAATCACTTGGCTGAACGAAACACCACAAATAATTCCTCGTACTGTGTCTCCTCGAATAAATTCCAAAAGAAATCTTCCGCAACTATAGAGAACGATGTATCTCATAAGTAGTTTTTGTTTTGCCAATCTGGTTTTCGGACAAGCGCAAACAGATATATAAATATTCCGGCATTAAACGCAGCCTCTATTAGCTGAACAGGTATTCTGTTTGCCACATCCAAAACACCATTATCCGAGATTGTATAATTTATTGTTATAGGGCAGTTGCTTTCAATTCCATAGCAACACCCCGCAAGAAAACACCCGATTCTGGCAATCATATGGAACAAAGGAATACTTACAGCCAAAACATCTATGGCGTGATGTTCCTTTATTGTTATCAATCGTGATTTTAAGCCAACGTAGTAAGCAAACAACAAACCAAACAAACCGCCATAAAACACAATACCCGTGTTTTTTTTATTGTTTCAAAGGTGATTTCTTCTCCAACGCCAACAGCTCGATAAATTCCCGAAATACATCCAAATATTTTTGCAAAAATCAACATACTAAAAATAGATATTATTAGGACTTTCATATGTTCTTGCAAGCAATACTTTTTGGATGAAATCAACACGATATTCAAGCAAACTGCGGCAACCAACCCAACAACCGCACAGAAAAAGTAGGGCGGAATTCCGAATATCGAAAAAGTCGTTGTATCAAATGTCAATGAATCGCCCTCCTTCATAATGCACATTGAATCATTTAATTATTTTCCGTTTGCAAGAGACTTCATAACGGATTCGTTTGAAGCTGATGCACATCTGGCATATTCCATCATCACTATCATCCGTATCGAGGTCTTTGCTTTCTCGTCCAGTTTGTCGAGTATTTCTGATGATTTTTCGCCAAGAAACGAACTCAATTCATAATCTGAATAATCAATCCCATCATTGAAGCGTATTATCAAATCTTGTGGGAATATCGACAACTGACGAATCATCTTATGAGTTTTTTGGTTATGGTCATAAAACAAAACCAATGACAAATAAGTGCTCCAAGCCATTCTTCTAACTTTTCTCTCAATAGAACTGTATGTTTGTCGAGATATGCCTATAAGGTTTGAAAGCTCCTCCTGTGATATTTCCGCCTTAGTTCTTAGCACCGTTAAATTGGGTGTTAATGTTGCGATAAACTGGTCTTTTTTCTTCATCAGTTAGCAACCATTTGGACTCGCTTTCCATGCAAAAACTCCTTTCGTGAATAATCCGAAATAAATTTCGTTAAGTATATAACTTGATGAGTGCAGATTTTAGGCACAACATCATGTACAATTATACACGATGTTGTCGAATTTGTCAATATGACCACGAAAAAAAAGGCAAAAACAATTTACAAATCAGCTTGAAAATCGACTTTTAGGTAGTCGATTTTACATCGCCTGCACTAATGATAATCATATTTTTTTGTCTATTCGCCGTCAAATTTTTAGTCAACATCATAAAAGAGGAGGTAATACCAATGCCACGAAAAGGCGAGAATATTTACAAAAGAAAAGACGGCAGATGGGAGGGACGATACATTCTGTCCTACACTCCAGAGCATAAAGCAAAATACGCTTATGTTTATGGAAAAACCTATGGTGAAGTTAAGCGAAAACTGACGGAAGAAAAGAGTAAGGAAAAGAAAGGCAACTCTCCACCAAGAAAAACGTCAACCTACAACGAACTGTTAGATACCTGGCTTCATTCAACCCACTTTAACACAAAGGAATCTACGCAATCACGATACGCTCATCTTATAAACACGCACCTTAAACCTCAGTTGGGAGCATATCCGTTATCGCAATTAACAACAGAGATAATCGAATCGTTTATTGACCAGCAGCTTGCCGATGGTCGCTTGGACAACCGAGGCGGCTTATCACCCAAGACCGTTACCGACATATTAACTATCGTGAAAAGCACAATAGAATATGCGAGGTATAAGGATTTGCCGATTGCGTGTAATCTCAGCAAGCTCTCAATTAAGAAAAAAAAGAAAAAATAAATGCGAGTTCTTAGTCAATCAGAGCAAGAAATCCTACTAAAAGTTCTTACGGATGAAATGGACAGATACAAGTTCGGCGTTCTTCTATCGCTGTACACCGGCATACGAATTGGGGAATTATGTGCTCTGCAATGGGAAGATTTTTGTATTTCTCAAAGCACATTGAGAATCCGAAAAACAATGCAATGTATTCAAGATTTAGGAAATGGAAGTATTTCAAAAACAAAGATTGTAATTACCGAACCGAAAAGTCAATGTTCTGTGCGAGATATTCCTTTACCGTCATTTATTATTGATATAGCGATACCATTTATATCTAATTCCAAATCATACATATTGACAGGCAATGACCGATATATCGAACCTCGCACAATGCAAAATAGGTTCAAGCGGTATGTGAAAGAAAGTGGAATTGACGATGCAAATTTTCACGCTCTCAGACACATTCGCTACTCGCTGCGTAGAGGTCGGTTTTGAAATAAAAAGTCTGAGCGAAGTGCTTGGACACGCTAATGTAAATATTACGCTCAATCGCTATGTACACTCATCTTTTGAGTTGAAACATTCCAATATGAACAAACTGGCTTCGCAGTATAAGCCGTCAAAATATAGTCAAAAAAGTCCGTAACTCCTTGATGTTAAAGGGTTACGGACTTTTTTCATCAAGTTATATACTTTACGAAACAAATAGCGTTTTGCAGGCTGAAAATGCCTGCGTTTTTTATTTTTCTGCCGTATTTATAATGAGCAATCCTTTACTGTTTGCGTACTCCACGGTATATGCCGTTCCGCCCGATTTTTTCGGTTAGGTAGCAAATACAGGCACTACTGTTATCTACCAAATGACGATTACGCTTGTGCATACATCCTCTTGTATATTCACGAGAGGTATAGACGACCTTATCAGCGTTAGCCTTTTATGTATTCGTATGTGTGTTTATCTTCAGAACTCCACGCATCTGCTTGGGATATGCACGGCAATACCAGAATGAGCTTAATCTGAGGATAGTCATTTTTCAAATCCAATACAGTTTGTGCAGCAAGAGTGTCAAAGCCTAAAGCTCCTCCTACACCGAAGTAGAGATAACCTTTATCTATCAATTCAACAATTTCTGTTTTCAACCGCCGAGCGAGTGATGTCATTCGTTTCGGCGGTATTTTTTCTGTGTCCGGTAAAACACACGGTACGATTTTTCAGCTCTATCATCCTCTGCATCGAATACTAAAAGTACAAAAATCTTAATTATAATATTTATAGTATAGCACAGTCAAGAAGAAATATCAATAGTCTGTGGAAAATTGATAATAATATTTATAGACTATATACAGGAGGATGTATTATGAGCGAAATTTCTAAACTTATCGGACAACGTATCCGTAATTATAGAACCCAAAAGAATTTGAGCCAGGAAAAATTGGCAGAAGCCGCAGGCTGTCACCCGACTTACATCGGGCAAGTAGAACGTGGTGAGAAAAACGCAACGCTTGAAAGCATCGAAAAGATTGCATCGGCATTGAATATCCCGCTTTTCAACTCTTTGAAAAACTTGGCGATGGAGAAACGGCTGACAGTATTCCTCTCAAATGTTATGAGTTCTTATCAGCAAAGACCAAGACGGAACAGGAGCATCTTTATCGTATGCTCATTGAGATGGACAAGTACAAGAGCAAATGACAATCAAGACAGTAAAAGACCGTAGTGGTATGGCAGATAGCCAACAACCATTACGGTCTTTTTTTGCTTTGAACCTCGTCAGCTTATTCATTGGGAGGCGTTTTCGTCTGCATCACTCTCTCGGATGAAACTTACAATATCGCCCGCATCACAATCCAGTACATCAGCAATCTTCATAAGGATTGAAAGGGCGACTTCTTGATTTTTGCGGAGCTTTGTAAAAGTGGCAGGAGCGATACCGGCGAGCTTACGCAACTCCACCTTGCTCATTTCTCGTTCAGCAAGCATTACCCATAGTTTTTTGTAACTGACTTTCATTATCAACACCTCACAGACAGTAGGTTTTATTTTGCTTGTCCATACATTATAACACAAAAAGCCCGATGCAACAATGGAATTGCGAAATAATTCGTGTAATTATATCTATAATTTCGAGAAGTTGAACTAAAATCGTGCTATAATATTATTTGAGGCGTTTGCGGTGGATGGGCTTATCCATAATCGTCTCGCAGTATGCAAGAAAAAAACGCTTGCAACACAAAATATGACCCTTAATAACTTCTCATTTACGCTAAAAACATAGAATTATTGCATAAAGCGTAAAATCCTGTAATATCCTGTCGGATTAAGCGTAAGCCCTTGGGTTATTGAAACCGCCTTTTCGCCTACAATATATAGTGGCAAGGTGGTGAGGCAAAATGGACACTAAGTTTATCCGAGATAGGATTACGCAGCTACGGATGCAGAAAGGTGTATCCGAATACAAAATGAGCTATGACCTGGGGCATAGCCGCAGTTACATATACAATATTTCTTCCGGTAAATCTTTTGCCTCCGATGGCAGAGTTCCTTGAAATTTGTGAGCACCTTGGAGTAACGCCAAGCGAGTTTTTTAACGACAAATTTGAAAACCCCATTTTGGTGCAATCTGCCGTTGAGGAAATCCAAAACTTGACGACGATGATTTGATGCTTGTGATAAGCAATGTACGTCGGCTCAATAGAGACAAATAACCCATCTTATTTGCCGACATTTCAAAAATATTTGAAAGACCGCAAAGCGTTCGGCATAATTCCCGAAGTTTTGCGGTCGCTTTCATATATAATATAAATAAAAATGTAAAAATGGAGGATACTACGCCAATGCAGCACTTTTTCGGCGGCTCTTTCAAGCAAACTGAAAAGCCGCAATCCGTTCATCCCCGTCAATTCCGGTGGACTTGTCTCAGTACGATGAGGAGTATATTACATACTGCATCGAGCAGGAGCAAAGCATCAGCGAATTGGAGTCGGGACTACACACCAACGACGACCCTGCGGAAATCGCAAAGCAAAGCACTCGTGACAGCGTGTGCATTTTACGATGCAGATTGGGCAGGTGTTATCGAACTTGACCTGGAACTTAATATTTGGGGTTCCGGTTGGTGGTACAATACTGACCCTTCTGTGAAGAAACTGGAGAAACTACAGGAATTTGAAAACCTTATGGTTATGCCCAGCGTTATCGAAGCAATCAAAAAGCAAAAGCCCATCTTATTTTCAGATGTAGAGGATATTGCCAAGACCTCTCCTAAAAAGAATATCAAGTCTATAAGAGGCTTGATGCACATTCTTTAATGGCTGTGCCGTTTGGGCCCAAGCCTATGGGCTTTCTTGCAATCCGAAATCACAAAAATATCAAAATCGGACAAGCACTCTCAATACACTTGCCTACGTTATTCATCGTGCGTTTGCACAGAAGAACACTATGGAAAGAGTCAGAATGGCTCTTACGCCGGATGAAATCAAGACCGACAACGACGTAATAATCAACTTCTTTGGTGGTATGGAAATCACCACTTCGGCAGGTGTGTGGAAAGAACAGGATTTTAACTCTCCCAAGAGTAGCCGTGCGGTTGCATACATTATGCTAAACAGAAAGAAAGCACACTCGCCTTTGGCGATTGCCGATGCCTTGTACCCCGAAGATGGCTCTGACATCGACACCATCAATAAGAACATTCGTGGTTATATATACCGCTTTAGAAAGTCGTTTGAGCCAATTTGCAAAAGCAAGCTGATTGAATATACTACAAACGGCTATGGATTTAATCCGTCAGCAAACGTGATGAGCGACCTGCAGAAGTTTGAAAAGCTCTGGAATCAGACACGGAAGGACATTCCCGTTCCCCAAAAAAGGTACACGCCTTAAAACACGCTATCAAGCTGTATAAAGGGCACGTCTTGGGAGCTGCCTGTGACGACCATTGGATTGTGGGAACCGCAACGGACTACAAGATGAAGTACATCGCTATGGTGGACGAGCTGTTGACCATCCCTCCGAATTTGAGGACTACGACGGTATTCATCATTTTGCATCAAGGCGTTGAACCTTATTCCCGAAAACGTCAAAGCTCAGTATTGGCTCGTTTATTCCATTTATCACTCCGGTGTGGTAGCTCTTGCCAAGAGGGAGATAGAAAAGGCAAAAAGCCGTCTGACTTCTGACGAGTTTGACACTCTCCAGAAGTTTATCTGCAAGGACAATTCACTTCCATACGGACAGCTTTTTGAGTAAAAAACCAGCTATTTTTCTCGATAGAGGGTATTAACCCCTAAAAAGGTTCGTACCCTCTATTTTTTGTCGAAAACGTCCATTTGACTCTCGTGCGACACCCTATGCGACTCTCGTGCGACACCTCTTTTTCTTATTTGACTCCCGTGCGACGCAAATGGGGTCATTTGACTCTCGTGCGACTCTCATACGACTTTCGTGCGACACCCGTAAGGTAGCCTTTAAGGGCAGAAGCTCTTAAAACTAAATTACGGGGTTTTCATTTGAAGAAAACACTTTCCTTGTGAGGGGTGCTTTTGCAAAACGCAGAAGCACCCCTTCTTTTTTTACCCTCTGTCGCAGGGTACAGCGTTCCCGTGCTCCTCCGCTTGGATTTTGACTTTAACCCAAAATCAAAAATTCAAAATCACGGAGGAACCACTATGTACAAGAAAAACAGCATTTATTCCATCAATAAGAAAAATCCCGATGCCATCGTGTACCCGTTTGCAGATGGCGTGGAAGTTCATATCACTCGTGAGGATTTTCCGAGCGAGGCAGAGTTCTTGGCGTTCAAGGCATTATCCGATGAAGATTATCGCATTGCAGATAACTACGAAAACAACACCTCTAAAAAGACCGTTTCGCTGGATGATGTTGCCGAAGCCGCCGCAGCAGTTCGGGCGTGGATGTTGCTATGGCAAGACAAGAGAAACGCATTGAGAAACGCCGCAAGGAAAAAGAAATGGTTGTTCAGCTCAAAGGAAAGCTGACAGAAACTGAGTTCCGCAGACTTTGGTTGCACCACGTTGATGGGCTAGATACTTATGAAATTGGTCGCTTGAGGGCGTGTCTCACCAGGCAGTTTGCAAGTCAATCGGCAAGGCTGAAGAAAAAATTGAAAAAATTTTCCCCGAAACCGCTAAAAGGGTTGCTAAAACGCCCCAGAAAGACGGTAAGTGAAGGGACAAATTTAAAGCTCCTTTCGCATATCGGACTTAACAGCAAAAACCATTCCGATATAAAGGCTCATTGACAACTGAATAGACACTCATCAGATACGTTCCTGTGTACCACGAGCTACGGCAGGGTGAGCGCCACGACCCTCGTAAGAGGCGAGCGATAAATCACCACAACCTGCGAGATTTGGATTGCTACCAAACCGGCGATGACGGACACAGGGCTAACGATACTTCTGTAATTCGCAGCCCGGTCACAAAGAAGGCGGGAGGTTAGATTCCTATGGAACAGCTTCGCAAGCTGTCGTCTGGTGAGTCCCACTACCGGGGAGGAGATAAATACGGTAAGAAAAAGCATTTAAGGGAGCGAGTAGCTTCGGTTGTTCGCTCCTGTACATAGCGTGTAAGGAGGACACTATGCAATTAAGAATAGACCCGGAATTTGAAAGCCGGATACCACCACTTACCGACGATGAGTTTGAGCAGCTTGAAGAAAACATTTTAGCTGACGGCATTATCATCAGCCCAATTATCGTATGGGGCGATGTAATCATCGACGGACACAACCGCTTCCGCATCGTAGAGAAACACCCACACATTGAATTTACGACCTGTGAGCGTGACTTCAATGACCGTAACGAAGCTCTTGCCTGGATTTGCAAAAAATCAGCTTGGACAACGAAACCTTACCTTCCAGCAAAAGAAATACTTAATTGGTAAACGGTATGAGTCAGAAAAAGCATCATACGGCGGCAATAGAAATCTTTCTCACGATGAAAACGGGAGATTCACCACAGGTTCCCAAGTTGGTAACTTGGGGTCAAGCCAAAAGACCTGCGACAGAATTGCAAACGAATACGGCATTAGCAGAAACTCTGTTATTCGTGCCGAGACCTTTTCAAAGGCAGTAGATATTGCCGATGAGATTGACCGGGTATTCGTTCAGAGATTTTAGCAGGCAAAATCAAACCCACCCAGGACGATGTGGAGGCTCTTACACGAGCTGCACACGAAGAACGACCGGCACTCGTTGAGGACTTACGAAAGCCACCGGAAGAACGGCCAAGGGTTCTCCCCGAAAGGCATTTGCTGACATTGGAGCAGATAGCGGCAGAACTTCCAAGCGAAGGTTGCCGAGGGACACCGGAAAGTATGCTCTACGAATTAGAGGATGCTCTGGACACCTTTTTCTTCCGTTCGTCGGTATGCCACAGCCACAACAAAGATTACTACTTGGCAAAAAGCATAACCCCCAAGGTCAATAAGCTCGCAGAGAACGGGCTTGCCTATCTAAATCAAATACTTAAAGGAGAAATTCCATTATGACAACTAAGACAAATAAGTACAACTACAAATCCATCGTTATCCCTGCTTCTCAGCTCATTAGCCCCAGGGAAAACCTATCAGAGAGAACTTTTCTCTCCCCGTGCAAAAGAAATCGCAAGCAAGTTCGACGAGCGTATCGCCAATGAACCCAAGGTCAGCTATCGTGACGGCAAGTATTATGTTTTTGACGGACAGCACACCATCGGTGCTCGTGTTCTCGTCTCCGGCGACAAAGACGTTCCCATCAAGTGCAAGGTGTACTACGGTATGGATGCGGAGGAAGAAGCTCTGCTCTTTGCACAGCAGAATGGCATCTCTGCCCCTTTGACAGCAGGTGCTCGTATGAGAGCAAAGATTTACGGTAAGGACTCGAAGCAACCGCTTTTATATGGCAAACGTCTCCATCGGGCTTATGCTCGATTTCGACCACAACCGTGGGCTTGACCGCATCGGCTGTATCAAAACTGCTTTCAATGCCTTTAAGCGTATCGGTGAGGAACGCTATACGGAGGCGATGAAGATTTTGAAAACTGCGTGGGACGGCGACCCCGATTCCTTCCGAACGGAGAACATCATCGCCATCACTTACTTCGTTGACCGCTATCACGGGCAGTATTGTCCTCGCCGTCTTGCGACTCAGCTCCGTTCGGCAGACCCCTTGAAAATCTACAGAGACGGACGAGCTGTTGGCGTGAATCTGACAGGTTACAAAAAAGTATCTGTTCCCGTTGCTTCGCATTTACAACGAGAACGCAGGCAAAAAAATGCCCTCCCGATGAATTTCTGATATATACCCCCGTGGCGACTGCAATCCGATTGCGGTCGCTTTTACATATCCGCTATGGAATGTAGAAAGGAACTTAGCCTATGAAAGAAAACTGGATTTATCGCCGTGGTGATATATACCTCGTTGACCTCGGCACAAATACCGGCTCCGAACAGGGCGGTTGTCGCCCGGTGTTGCTTCTTCAAAAACGATGTAGGCAATCACTACGCACCGACCCTCATCGTAGCTCCCGTTTCTTCACGTTATTGGAAGAAATCAAATCAGCCAACCCATTCTCTCATTGAGGGAATAAGAAATCTCAGCAGCCCCTCGGTGGTTCTTGCGGAACAACTCATTACCATTGACAAAGTGCGTGTACTGAAATATCTCGGCAAAGTGCCGGAGGAACAGATGCAGGGCATCGACAAAGCCGTAATGGTTAGCCTCGGTTTGGAACAGCCCTATGTTACACGCATTTAATCGCACAAATTCGCATAGTTATGAACGAGACCGAAAAGGAGGGCTGTAATGCAATCTATTCCTATTATAAATATGAAAAAATATCGACCTTAACACAGTTGACCGTGATGAGCTGGTGGACATCCGTGATGTGAAGGTCAACACGGCACTTCCCAAACGGGAACGTGCCCTTGATTTTATCCGCCAGATTGGAAACCCTACTGTTACAAGCACGGTAAATATGTCGTTAAGGTTGGTTTCTCGGATACGGAGGTATCTTTGGAGGAACGCCTTGCAGGGTACATTCGCTCCAAGTGCTGACATCCTCGACAGAATGGGACAGAACAAGTAAAATATAAGCAGGACTAAAGCGACGCTCCGTCTCGGTAGTTTTGCTCATTACAGAGAAAAGGAGTGTGCCATTATGCAGAATACACAGAACAAGATTTGGAACGCCACCCTTTATCTCCGTCTGTCCCGTGACGATGGCGATAAGGAGGAATCCAACAGCATCACCGGGCAGCGTGAGCTGCTCCGTGATTACATATCGCAGAGACCCGGAATTTCGGGAGTATGCGGTGAGAGTTGACGACGGTTTTTCGGGTTCAACCTTTGAAAGACCGAGTTTCCAAAAAAGATGATTGAGGACGTTAAGGCAGGTCGAACGGACTGCATTATCGTAAAAGACCTCTCGTTTTGGACGTAATTATCTGGACGCCGGTGAATATATCGAAAAGATATTCCCGTTCCTCGGTGTTCGCTTCATTGCCGTCAACGACAATTACGATAGCCTCGGAGACAAGAAAGCCTCCGACGACCTTATCATTCCGTTCAAAAACCTCATAAACGAAGCCTATTGCCGTGATATTTCGGTAAAGATTCGTTCTCAGCTTGAAATCAAGCGTAAGAACGGACAGTTTCTCGGCTCGTTCGCCGCTTTCGGGTATCTGAACGAGCAGAACAAAAACAAGTTGGTGGTTGACCAGTACGCCGCCGATATTGTCCGTGATATTTTTAAGTGGAAATTAGAGGGTGTCAGCCCACAGGATATTGCTGATGCTCTTAACAAGCTCGGTGTCCTTTCTCCGATGGAGTATAAATGCTCCCTTGGAATGAAGTTCACCACTTCCTTTAAGACCAATGCAAAAGCATTGTGGTCGGCAGGCACGGTTATCCGTGTGTTAAAGAACCCTATCTACACCGGAGTTCTTGTGCAGGGCAAGGAAACCACACCGAGCTATAAGGTACACAAGCGTGTTACCAAGGATGAAAGCGAATGGTCTGTTATAGAGGACAGCCACGAAGCAATTATCTCAAAAATCGACTTTGACAGCGTTCAAAAGGTGCTCAAATGCGATACACGCCGTAGTCCCGGCGGTAAAGCGGTCGGACTATTCAGCGGAATGATTTTCTGCGGTGATTGCGGTGCAAGTATGGTTCGCAAGACCGTTCCTGCAGGCGAAAAAGAAATATGTGTATTACGTCTGCTCCGCACACAAGCAGGATAAGAGCTGTTCGCCACATCGTATCAGAGATAACGCCTTGAAGAAATCGTGCTCGACAGCTTGAAGCAGCATATCAGCGAAGTCGTGGATATGAGCGAACTGTTGGATATTACCGATACTGCCCCTTTAAGAACCGCACAGGCTCAAAAGGTACAAAGACAGCTCGACAAGAAGCACGAGGAATACGAAAAGCTCCAAAGACTGCTGATGTCTCTGTATGAAAATCTTACGGACGGAATCATCGACCGTGAGGAATACACACGGCTGAAAGCGAGCTTTACAGCCCGTGCCGATGAAGCTGAAAAGCAAATGGACGCTCTCAGAGAACGGCTTGAAGATATACACAACCACGGAACGGAAAACGCCTGGATGAATGAGTTCATCAAAAGGCAGGGACTTACGACCCTCGACCGTGCCGTAGTGGTCGCACTGATAGATAAAATATTGATTCATTCAAACGACGTGGTGGAAATCATCTATCGTTGGCAGGATGAATTTGCTTGGCAGCTTGACATTCTTCGGAGTGCAAGATTGCGGGAGGTAGTATAAATGGCAAGGACAAAACGAAAGACAAATCCTCTTGTGCAGGTAGTGGAAAGCTCTGCTCCTGCGAGGAAAATATATAAAACCGCCGCTTACGTTCGCTTATCCGTGGAGGATAGCGGCAAGCCCGGTGCAGATACCATTGAAGGACAAAAAGCTCTGCTTACGTCCTTTATCGAAAACAAGACCGATATGGAGTTTGTGGCTCTGTTCTGTGACAACGGACGAACCGGTACAGACTTCGACCGTCCTCAATTTGAAAAGATGATGGAGGAAGTACGTAAAGGGCGTGTGAACTGCATCGTCGTAAAAGACCTATCCCGTTTCGGACGCAACTACAAGGAGACCGGCAACTACTTGGAGCGTATCTTCCCATTCCTCGGTGTTCGCTTCATCGCCGTCAACGATAACTTTGATACGCTGACCGCAGAAAGAACACAGGACGGATATATTGTGCCTCTGAAAAATCTCATCAACGAGGTTTACAGCAAGGATATATCCAAGAAATCCGCATCTGCACTTCACGTTAAGCAGCAGAACGGCGAGTTCATCGGAGCGTGGGCACCATATGGGTACAGCAAAGACCCCGACGATAAACACCACCTTATTATCAACGAGGAAACCGCACCTACCGTCCGTCAGATTTTCAAATGGCGTTCCGAGGGTATCAGCGTGGTGCAGATTGGACGCAGGCTCAACGATGCCGGTATTCTTTCTCCCTCCGCTTATCTCTACGAAACAGGCGAAGTCAAGACGGAGAAATACAAGGGTGTGCTGTGGCATACGCAGATTATAAAGAGCATACTGGCACACCCCGTTTACATAGGTCATATGGTTCAAGGCAGAAAAAGCAATCCTTCTACGAGGGAAAACGACAGACCTATGTGGACAAAGAAAACTGGATTATCGTCCGTAATACTCACGAGCCGATTATTGACGAGGAAACCTTTGAAAAGGTACAGCAAATCGCCAATCAGAGAAAAAGTGAGTACCACGAACGCCTCGGTAAGTTCTCCCATTTGGAACACACAGAGAATATCCTGCAAGGGCTTGTATGGTGTCCGAACTGCAAAAGACCGTTGGTTCGCTATAAGAACGTGAGCCACGGCAAAAAGCTGTGGTACACCTATATCTGCCCCGGTCACGCAGACGACCCCAATCGTTGTTCCTTTGTGAGCATCCGAGAGGATGAACTGAACGAAGTCCTGTTCACGGCGATTCAGTCTCAAATACAGATTGCTGCCGACTTGCAGGAGGTTATCAAGCGTTTGAACGCAGAACCGGAATACCGCCGTCAGCGTTCCGATGCTTCATCCAAATTAGAAGCGGCAAGGCGTACCTTGAAGCGCAGCCAATCTCTGTATGACAGCTTGTATCAGAATTATGTGGAACGACTTATGACCGAGCAGGAATATGTCACGCTCAAAGCAAGGTACAAGGCAGAAGCCGAACAAGCGGAACAGCTTATCGCAGCCTTGGAACAGGAACAGCGTGAAAGCAAGGTCTATACCGCAGAAAACCGTTTTCTTACGGAGTTTCGTTCTTTTATGGGAACGGACACGCTGACAAAAAGAAATGGCGTCGGCGCTTGTGGAACGCATCTATGTAGATGCAAACCGAAACATTGATATTCGCCTGCGTTATCGGGATGAATATATAGCACTACTGAAATTTATCGAAGGAGGGCTGCTGTGTGAGAGTAGCAATGTATCTTCGCTTGTCCAGCGAGGACGGCGACTTAAAGGATACCGGCAAAGCGGAATCCGAAAGTATATCCAATCAGCGAGGACTGCTTGAGGATTTCATCAGCAGCCGACCGGAGTTCAGCGGTTGGGAAATCTCTGAGTTTTGTGATGATGGTTGGAGTGGTAAGAACTTTGATAGACCTGATTTTCTCAGAATGATGGAACAGGTCAAGCAGGGACAAATCCATTGTATCGTAGTCAAAGACCTATCCCGTTTCGGGCGTGATTATCTCGTGGTCGGCAACTACATCAGCCGTGTGTTTCCGTTCCTGGGCGTTCGCTTCATCGCAGTCAACGACGGTTTTGACAGCTCCAGACCGCAGGACATCGACAGCCTTGATACTTCTTTCAAAACGCTGATTTATGACCTCTACAGCCGTGAGCTTTCCGGCAAGGTTAAAAGCGCCAAGCGTATGCGAGCAGAAAAAAGGCTTGTTTCTCAGTCCCTTTGCTCCGTATGGATATGTGAAAGACCCGATAATAAAAAAAAAAACCGCCTCATCATTGATGACGAAGCGGCAAACATTGTTCGGAAGATATTCACCTTAACGGCAGACGGAGTAAAGCCCGTAGAAATTGCGGCTATGCTCAATCGTGATGGCGTTCCCACGCCGATGCTGTACAAACGAGCTGCAGGATGCTCCCGTGACCGTTGGCCAAGCATCCACGAGGAAAACTTCTGGACGCAAGGCAACATCTTCAAAATCCTCCGTGACGAACGCTACATTGGTAAATGCGTATATGGCAAGCGTGAGCGTGATATGGTAGGCAACTGGCATACGGTCAAGAAACGCAAATCCGATTGGATTGTGGTTGACGAGACCCACGAGGGCATCGTCTCAAAGGAACTGTTTCGGACAGTAGCCAGCCGTATGAAGGAATACAAAGAATTTGTTTCATGTAACTCCGAAAGAAATCCGCTTCGCCGCAAAGTGATATGTGGAACCTGCGGTTTTGCGATGTCGCTGTCCAACACGAAAAACGCAAAATACCATTGCCGCACGTCACACTTGGAAACGGGTTTTGATTGCACCTCCGAGGGCATTCTGCAAGCGGATATTCACGAAATGGTCGTGACTTTAATCCGCACCTATGCCGCTTATGCGGTCAGCCTGGAGCATCTTCTGTTGTTGCAGAAAGAACGCATACAGGCAGAAAAAAAAAGCAAGCCCGTCGTGAACTTGCCGTACTACAGAGCAGAAGAAATCAGCTTGAAAAATCTCTCCAGGATTTATATGAAAAGCTGATTGACGGAACTATCGACAAGGAAACCTACTTATTCCAAAAGGCAAGCAACCAGGCACAGATGCAGGAGCTTACCAACAAAATGGAACGCCTTGAAAAATCCTCGCAGACCGCTATCGAGCAAGGTGGAGCCTTTATTGAAAAATACAAGGAATACACCGAGCTTGAAACTCTCACAGCCGAGATTGCAAACAATGTGGTGAAGCGAGTGACGGTGTACAAAGACGGCGGTATTGAAATCGAGCTTGCCCTGCGTGACGAACTGGAAAAGCTGCTGACCTGCCTTGAAATGGTGGATGCAGCTTCTTAACCCCCCGAAATTGTAAACAAATTTCAAAATTCTTTAGTCCTTACTTGACAGCGGCTGATGATGGGTACTCGGGACAAATTTCGAGCGCCCTGGCGTTAAGCGGCTGATTGAGGACGCAAAGGCCAAGCGGATCAATGTGATCCTGGTCAAGGACCTGTCCGTTTTGGCCGTAACTACATCGAATTTGGACAGTATACGGACTACCTGTTCCCGTCCCTGGGCTGCCGGTTTATCGCCCTGAACAACGGCATTGACACGGAAAGCACCAATGGCAGCACCGATGTCATGTGCTTTTTGAACTTATTTAACGAATTTTATAGCCGCGACACCAGCAAGAAGGTCAAGGCAGTCAAAAAGCCTGTGCGGAAAGCGGGAAATTCATGGGAACCTACCCCGCCTATGGCTATAAGCGTGACCTGGCAGATAAGCACCACCTGGTGATCGACGAGGACACCGCCCCGATTGTGCGCCGTATCTTCGAGATGCGGGCAGCCGGGACAGGGTTTCACGCCATTGCCGTCACGCTGAACGAAGAAGGCATCCCGTCCCCCGGCGTGCTGTACTACCAGCGTAAAGGGCAAAGCGATCCGCGCCGTGTGAATCATAAGTGGGCGGATCAGACGGTAAAAACATCGTCCGCAACGAAGTCTATATCGGTAACATGATCCAGGGGAAAACGGGAACCTTATCGTATAAATCCCGCAAGCTCGTGGGCAAGCCGGAGGAAGAATGGATTCGTGTGGAAGGGACCCATGAACCCATTATCTCGCGGGAACTGTGGGATACCGTGGTCAGCATTGACCGGAAGAAGGTGCGGAAAACACCGGCCTTTGACGGATACAAGAGCATCTTCACCGGCCTTGTGTACTGCGCGGACTGCGGATTCAAAATGAGAAATCAGGTGGAGCGATTCACCTATAAGGACGGAACGCCGGGACGGTACAGCTCCTTCATTTGCGGGAACTACTCCCGCAGCGGCAAAGGGAGCCTGCACCATCCACACCATCTATGAAAATGTGCTGACACAGCTGGTGCTGGAGGACATCCGGGGAAAAGGCCCGCTTTGCGGAATATGACCCGGAGCATCTGGTTCAGCAGATTATCCGCTTGAAAGATAAAGAAGCCAAAAGCCGCCTTTCCTCCTGCGAACAGGAACTGAAAGCATATACGGCGCGGCTTTCCGAACTGGAACGGCTGATGCAGAATCTCTACGAGGATAAATGCGCCAGGACAATCCCACAGACCGTATTCCAGACCCTGATGCGCAAATATGAAGCGGAACGGGCCGAAAAGTCCGAAGCAATCCCGGAACTGGAACACAGGGTCAAAAGCTATCTGGAGAACCAGACCGATGCCAACCGCTGGCTTGCGATCATCCGCCAGTACACGGAAATCACCGAACTGGATGAATCCATCCTCTTTGAACTGGTGGACCGCATTGAGGTTGGAGAAACCAAAAAAAGTCCATGGACAGCGGATTTGCGACCTCCGCGTTTACTACCGCTATGTAGGGAATGTAGATGCGGCGCTGGCAAGGAATATTGCCGCAAGCGAAAATATCCCGGAAGAAAGGAGGCAGCCGCTTGAAGAAGCAATATAAAGTCGGCATTTACTGCCGCCTGAGTGTGGATGACGCCTCCAATTCCGCAAAGGCAAAAAGCTACATCCCCGGCGATGAATCCGTCAGCATTGAAAATCAGTACGAAATCCTCTCCAAATTTGTCATGCTGAATGGATGGATTGAGGTCAAGACTTACCGGGATGATGGATACAGCGGGGCAATTTTCAGCGGCCCGGATTTTTGGAGATGCTGAAGGACGCCCGCCATGGCCTGATCAATCTGATCCTGGTCAAAGACCTATCCCGCCTGGGACGGGACTTTGTAGAGGTAGGCCGCTATACCGATGTGATTTTCCCGTCCCTTGGCTGCCGGTTTGTGTCTGTGCTGGACTGCCTGGACAGCGAGGGCGACAACACGGATATGCTGCACTTCCGCAGTTTGATGAATGACTATCATCTGAAGGACCTGTCGGGGAAAATCAAATCGGTGCTGTACGCCAAAAGAAAAGCGGCCAATACCTGACCGCCTACGCCCCTTACGGATACCGAAAGAGCGACGAGGATAAGCACCGGCTGGTGGTTGATGAAGAAGCTGCCGCTGTGGTGCGGGAAATCTACCGGATGCGCTGCTCCGGCATGGCCTATGGTAAGATTGCGGCGGCGCTGAACGCGAAATCCATCCTTTCTCCCCGCTGGCATTGGGAACTGCACTACGGGAAAAGGGGCAGCTGCAAATACTCCAAGCTCTGGACCTATGCTGCGGTAAAAATATCCTGAATGATACGGTTTATCTTGGCACTATCACGCAAAATCACACCGGCACTCGTTCCTACAAGGACAGGACCATGATCCGAAAGCCGGAGACAGAATGGAATCGCCATGAGAACGCCCATGAAGCAATCATTGAGCCGGAGGTCTGGGAAGCTGTTCAGGAAAAGAACCGGGCAGTCAAACAGCAGGTGACGAACCATGCCGCCCCTCTGCCCGCCCTGTTTACCGGGAAGCTGGTCTGTGCTGGCTGCGGCCACCCCCTGGTAGCCACTCGCGAGACCCAGCGCAGGAAAAATGGAACGGCCAAACGGTATGTTTCCTATATCTGCTCTCACTTTCTCACCACCGGGCGCAGCGCCTGTTCCTGGCATCGGATTTATGAAATCTCGCTGAAAACGCTGGTGCTGAATGAAATCAGGGCGCAAAGTCAGGCGGTAGTGCAGGATGAGAATGCTGTACTGGACAAGCTTAAACGGCAGATTCTTTTCCCAAAGCGCGGCGAAGCAGGAGAATTCCAGGCAGGAGATCAGCCGGCTGCGGCGGCGCACCGGAGAGTTGGAACACATGACCGCCAAGCTCTATGAGGATAAGGTCAGCGGCGCGATCAATAGCGACACCTTTTCTGTTCTGATTCAGAAAAGTGAACAGGAACGCATCCAAAAGACGGCCCGGCTGGAGGTCCTTCTGGCCGAGGAACAGAAAGTCCGGCAGGAAGTCGAAAATATCCATCAATGGGCGGGTCTTATCCGCCGCTATCTGGATTTGCAGGAGCTTGACCGGGAAATCGTCGAGGAACAGATCGACCACATCGAGATTGGAGAGCGCTCTGTCATAGACGGCCAGCGCCACCAGGACATCAAAATTTTTACCGCTTTGTTGGAGTGGTATAATGGAAAAAGAAAAACCTCGGCTGCAACTGCAGTCCGGGCATACGCACGACAACATTCTATGAAAACGGTTTGCGATTGAACCACATCGCTTTGTCGAAAAAGAGCGATTCAGCAGAACACCCTTCTCAAATAGCCTATGTTCTTCATAATGTTGCGGAACGGAGTAAAATCATCCTCCTCGTTCAGGCTGTCCACACCGTCATTGATGGCGATCAGCCGGACGCCTTTCTGCCGCAAAATCTCCATGACCTGGCCGACTTTCAGATAGTCGCGCCCCAGTCGGCTCATGTCCTTAATGACGATGGCTTCCACCCGTCCGGCCTCGACTTCCTCCATCATCGCCAGAAAACCGGGCCGGTCAAAACGGGTTCCAGAAATTCCATCATCGGTGAAGTGGGTAGGGTTCGGAAGTCCATTCCGGCGGGCGTATTCCTCCAATATCTGCTTTTGGTTGGATATGCTGTTGCTCTCGCCCTGCAATTCATCATCGCGGCTCAAACGCTCGTACAGAGGGGTGATTTTTTCGTTTCTCATGGCTGTACCTCCTGAAATGAAAATGCTCTAAGTGTTCCCTTCACTAACCATGACAAAAACCATGATTAATAGAGCATACATCTCCTGCCGCCAGCTTGTATTTCTTATATTGCCGGACCGCAAATGCCTCCAGCGCATCAAACATCAAATCCACCGGATTCTTAAATTCCTCGTCATCCTCCCGGACCTCCATGGCGTTGATAAACTCAATGAGAGTAGAGAAGTTTTGCTCCTCCACCGGGGCCTCGTAATGGATGTAGCCGATCAGCGCGCAGTACAAAAGCGTCTCTGCCTTGACCCAGAAATCGTCCCCGGCCTTGCCCTCGCCCTTGGTGTTGGCGATCAGGGTCGTGACCAGCTTCAAGATGTCCTTTTCCGAGTGGATGATCTTGCCGCACTCCACTAATATAGTCCCCTTCGGGTTTTGTCAATAAGGAATAAGGAAAAAGTATCTGTTTTTATGCGGTTACATTGTCGCTGTCATTCTCAATAAGGCGCACAACCTTGTCGGTAAAGGTTTCCTTGCTCGTCTGGCTGAAATGGACGTAAATATCAAAGGTCGTGCCGTCAATATTCTTCACAAGGTCGGGTTTTACGGTCAGAGGGGAAGCGACGGCGGGGGTGCTGCGGTTGGTGGTGTCGTTGTTCATAGGCTCTCCTTTCAAAGATAAAGCCCCATGCGGTCAGCACATGGGGCGGTGGTTTTAAGGTTGAAGTGGCGAAGTGGCAAAGTGGCAAAGGCTCTGGGTTTTGCCACTTGGATTTTGCCACTTCACTTTTTGAGGGCGTGATACCACGACGCGCCTATGCGCCGGGAAGTAATGCGCCCGTCAAGGTTTTTTTTGCCGCC
>VOFH01003269.1_pt1 | contig 21486 bp, 35 predicted proteins | sample 5384091 | NCBI WGS metagenome assembly VOFH01 (sample SAMN12384727, study PRJNA508395) | human gut metagenome | isolation source: healthy gut G | host: Homo sapiens
TGCAGCCCGGGGAAGCGTGTTCTTCCGGCGCGCAGGGAGCATCGGCAGGAGCAGAGTGGAATCCGGCAGTGCAGAGCGCACCGGAGGGAGCAACAACAGAGCAGAGTGGAATCCGGCAGTGCGGGGAGCAGCGCAGAACGCATCGAAGGGAGTACCACAGGGAGCAGCGCAGAATGCAGCGTATTCTGCGCCGGAGAAGGATGGAATGCCGGGATGGGCGATCGTTCTTCTGGTCATCACTTCGCCGGTGTGGCTGGTAATGATTCTGGTCATACTGTCAGCATTGCTCGGCATTGTGGCGGCGCTGTTTGGAATTGCAATAGCGGTTGTGGCAGTCATGGGCGCACTGTTAATCTGCGGTGTGGTGCTCTTTGGTGCAGGAATCGGAACCGCATTTGCAGGAAATCCTGCAATCGGAATCGGGCTTATGGGAGGAGGACTCATCGTCCTTGCGTTCGGTGTCCTTTGCGGTGGTTCTTGTGGTCTGGATTTTCGGAGGATTTCTTCCCTGGGCATTGAAAGGAATCTGCAAGCTTTGCAAAAAGCCATTTAATAAGAGAAAGGAGCGTGCGGCAGCATGAAAAATTTTCAAAAATCTGCCTGATCATTGTGGCAGTTCTCGGGGAATGGGATTATTGCTCGGCGGCATCTCCGCTCTGCTTGGCGGAGGCTTTGGGGCAATCAGACGCATGGCGGAAAGAGGAGAACTGGATGCAGGCAACTGGCATATCCGGCCATATGAACTTTACTATTCTTCGGATGAAGAAGACACAGAGGATGACTGGGGAGCAGACGACGATGCAAAAAGTTTATACCTATGAGGCAGCCGGCATAAAAAAAAAATCTGGATATTGATATTGATGCTGCGGAAATCTATGTCAAGCAGGGGACGGATGATAAAAACCTTGTGGTGAGAACCTACGGCTGCAAAGAAAAATATTATAAAGGGATATGAATAAAGATACGCTTCAGATTCAGTATGAGATTCATAAGCAGTTTCCGGACAATTATGATGCGCAGATTGTGATTGAGATTCCGGAGAAAATGACCTTTGATACCATGGACTTTGACATCGGGGCGGCAGATGCAGATTTTGCATCGGGCAGTGTGAACTGCAGAACGATGGAGCCTTGAATGTGGGAGCAGGAGAACTGACGGGAGCAGATTTTGCTGTGACAGGAACCCTGGACATCAAGCTTGGAGCCGGTGATATTGATCTGGAAGGAGGCACCTATAAAGATATTAAGCTGGATTGCGGTATGGGATCATTTGCGCTGGACGGCATTGTGGCAGAGAATGTGAAAGCGCATTGCGGCATGGGGGATGGTAGCATCACCCTGCGCGGCAGGGAAGAGGACTATAATTATAAGATGTCCTGCGGCATGGGGATCTCACGGTAAACGGAGAAAGCTATTCCGATCTCAGCGGAAGCTACAAAGTCACAAATGCCGGGGCTGTGGGAACGATTGATCTGGACTGCGGTATGGGGAAGCATTGACTTTGATATAGAATCGTAAGAAAAAAAGAAAGAGAAAGCACGAGAAAAAGAAAAACTGTCCAGATGGTATGTTCAGACGTGTGAAAAAAGAGGTATCCGGGTCCACAGGAGAAAAAAAATGACTGTGGGACCCGGATTTTTGCAAAAACGGGTCTGGCAGAGGAAAAAATCTGCTCTGGACCCGTTTTTACATAGAAAAAGCACCATTTTGACTGGAAAAATGAAGAAAACGGGTCTAAAACAAGGAAAATCCTCTGTGGGGACCCGTTTTACAACTGCTTCGTGGATTGTTTTCGGTAATCCCGGGGCGTCATGCCGAATCTTTTTTGAAAGTGCGGTTAAAGTACGACAGATTCTCGTAGCCGACTTCCTCTGCGATGGCAAGAATCGAGGATTCGGAGGAGATCAACAGGCGGGAAGCCGATGGTCAGGCGGTATTCATTGAGATATTCGATGAAGGAAGTGCCCATCGTATTCTTGAAATACTTCATGAAATGCGACTGGCTCTTTAAAATGATATTTTCGTACTCCATGGATTCGGATGTCTGTTGAATGATCTTGTGAAGCTGTCTGCCCGAAGGAATCAGATCCCGGCGATATCCCCCGGACAACAGCGGCGCAAGTTATTGCTGGTGTCCGTTTTTTTGGAAATGAGGACGGATGTGATATTTTGTAAAATCGACCGTAATCGTCAGCGCGATGGTTTCCCGGTTTTTTTGAATATAGATGATTTCCATCTCATCGTGCCAGTGCAGAGGCACGCGTGAAAATCAAGCGGAATCGAGCAGGGTAGGTGATATAAGGGAAACAGCGGGTTACCATGTGGAATTTTTTTCCTGATAGTTTTCATACTCTAAAATGTTCATAATGATAGGATTGTACCACTTTTTGAGGATAATATTACAAGAAAAAAGTGGATTGCAGAAACTAATGTTCATCATAAACAATGATTTTGCGAAAAAAGTAATTGGGGATGCAAAACATGCATAAAATTAGTTGGGGAACATATCGAAAACAGTCGCCGGGGGCTTCGCAAAACATGGAGGAAAACATGAAATTACAGGAAATCGTAAACAAATTATGACAGTGTAAAATCCGAACTTGAAGCATCCGGAAAGAATATCGGTGAGATTGAGGAGATCGAACTTGAGCCTTCACTCGGAAATGGCGGACTTGGACGTCTGGCAGCATGTTTCGTAGATTCCATCGCAACACTCGGATTAAACGGTGACGGTGTCGGATTAAATTATCACTACGGATTGTTCAAACAGGTATTTGATCATAATCTGCAGAAAGAGACTCCAAACCCATGGATCACACCGGACAGCTGGCTGACAAAAAGACCGATATCACCTATCCGGTACAGTTCGGCGGATTTACCGTACAGTCCAGATTATATAACATTGATGTTGTCGGATACAACAACCGTACGACAAAGCTTCGTCTGTTCGATATCGAAACGGTGGATGAGAGCATTGTCGGAGATACCATTGATTTTAACAAAGATGACATTGCAAAGAACCTGACCTTATTCCTGTATCCGGATGATTCCGATGATAAGGGACGTCTTCTGCGAGTATATCAGCAGTATTTCATGGTAAGCAATGCCGCAAGACTGATTCTTGATGAGGCAGTTGAGAAGGGATCAAACCTGCATGATCTGGCAGATTATGCGACCGTTCAGATCAACGATACCCATCCGTCCATGGTTATCCCGGAGCTGATCCGTCTGTTACAGGAGCGTGGAATTCTTATGGATGAGGCTGTATCTATTGTATCTAAGGTTTGTGCATACACCAACCACACAATCCTTGCAGAAGCACTTGAAAAATGGCCGATCGGATTCCTTGAGAAAGCAGTTCCTCAGCTGATGCCGATCATCCGCGAATTGGACAACCGTGTACGTGCAAAGGTTTCCGATGAAAGCACCTATATTATCAAAGACGGTCTGGTGCACATGGCACATATGGATATCCACTACGGATACAGTGTTAACGGTGTTGCATACCTGCACACAGAGATCTTAAAGAACAGTGAGTTAAATAACTTCTACAAGCTCTATCCGGAGAAGTTTAACAATAAGACAAACGGAATCACATTCCGCCGCTGGCTCATGTCCTGCAACCCGGAACTTTCCGCAATGATTACTGACCTGATCGGCGATGGCTGGAAGAAGGATGCCAATGAGCTGGAGAAACTTGGCAATTTCGTAAACGATGATGCCGTTCTCGACCGTCTCCTTGCAGTAAAGGCCGGAAAGAAGGCAGATCTGAAGAATTACCTGAAGATGAAACAGGGATTTGATATTGATGAAAATTCCATCTATGATATTCAGGTAAAGAGACTGCATGAGTACAAGAGACAGCAGATGAATGCACTCTATGTCATCCATAAATATTTCGAGATCAAGGAAGGAAAGAAGCCGGGAACTCCGATCACGGTATTCTTCGGAGCAAAGGCAGCACCTGCATATATTATCGCAAAGGATATCATTCACCTGATTCTCTGCTTACAGCAGATCATCAACAATGATCCGGAAGTCAGCCCATACTTAAAAGGTATTTATGGTAGAAAACTACAATGTAACCATGGCTGAAAAGATGATTCCGGCATGTGATATTTCCGAGCAGATTTCACTGGCTTCCAAGGAAGCATCCGGAACCGGTAACATGAAGTTCATGTTAAACGGGGCACTGACACTTGGAACTATGGACGGAGCAAATGTTGAGATCGCAGAGCTGGTTGGAAATGAGAATATCTTTACTTTCGGTGTTATATTGACATGCATTGTGATACATTGGGAAGCGCGTTAGCGCAGAAAAACAGAGACGTTTCTGGAACTTGACCGCACGATGGTGGATGGACTGCGCCTGCAGCAGGCAGAGGCAGGAGCGCAGTTTTTGCGATGTTTCTGCCGCAGAGAAATGATCCGGACTGGTTCGGCTTAGGAAGAGATGCCGTCGGCGGAAGTACTCATGAGGAAAATGTATGACATTTTCTGCCATACCATGGAGCAGTACGGTGACCGCTTTGCTGCAGCGCACAATGCAGAGGAATTTAAAGCAGAATCAGAATGAAGGGAAAATATCGGCGTTTCTCACGATTGAGAACGGTTCTCTGATTGATGGGAAAATGGACAAAATCCGGGAAATTTACGATCTCGGCGTGAGACTTGTGACACTGACCTGGAATGACGACAACTGTCTGGGACACTGCCATTCCAAAAGCCGGAGGAGATGAGCCGTGGGCTGACCGGATTTGGAAAAAGAGGCAGTGCGCTATATGCAGGAACTGGGAATCTTAGTCGACGTCTCCCATTTATCCGACGGAGGTTTCCGGGATGTCGCAGAAGCGTCCCGGCGAAGCGGCGTGCCATTCGTGGCATCACATTCCAACTGCCGGGCACTGGCGCCGGCAACGCGCAATCTTACTGACGCAATGATCCGCGAACTGGCAGAGTGTGGCGGAGTGGCGGGACTGAATCTGGAACCGACCTTTCTGAATGAGGACGAGACGGATAAGGTCAGCCGTATCGAGCGCATCTGCGACCACGCAATGCATCTGATTGACAGGGGCGGTATCGAATGTGTGGGACTCGGCACGGACTTTTGACGGAATCTCAGGCGAATTTGAGATCAGTGACTGCACGAAGCTTCGCCGCTGCTTTTCGATGCGCTGCGAAAGAGAGGACTCTCCGAAGACGCCGTGGAGCAGATTGCCTTATCAGAACACGGCGCGCGTGATTCGGGACGGCATGAGATAGAAAAAGTCATGTACATGGAAGATATCGCCTGTTGCAGCGGGAAATCACCTTGCGGGGAAGGAAAATATCGTTTATACTTTTTGGTGGCTTCATTATAGTAAAAAGAGGAATTAAGATGAGAAGACGAATGGAAATCAATCACCATAGAACATACAGGGGAAAAGCGGCGGTGTTTTTGCTTTGTGACAGCCGCGCTTCTTGCCGGATGTGCGAATGAGCGCACGGAGGATGGCTTTCCTACCGCAAGATTGGCATAGAGAGCATGCAGAGCGGGGGGATTATGAGGGGGCACTGGCGGCATTTGACGGAGCGCTTGCGTGCTGCACGGAAAAATTACCGATCTGGAGATCGACATCTGCTATTACAAGGCGGCAGCCCAGTATGCCGCACAGGACACTGAGGGAGCACTTGAGACGTACAACGCCATGATTGATTATGACGGGAAGAACGCCAATGCTTACTATCTGCGCGGATGTTTAAAGCTTGGCACCGGGGATACGGACGGGGCGAAGCAGGATTTTTTGCGGACGCGGTCAAGTATAACCATTCGGATTATGAACTTTATATCAATATTTAAGAATCTTGCCGCCTATGATCTGGCGGAGGACGGCACGGCGTACTTAAACGACGCGTTTTCCATCAAGGGAAAATGATGCGGAAAGTCTTGCATACAGAGGGAGATTTACTACCTGCTGGGGCAGTATGACAACGCAATCAAAGAATTGACGTCCGCGATCGATGCAGGCAGTGCAGCGGCGAACCTGACGCTTGCGCAGGTATATGAGGCACAGCAGGACACGGCGAACGCGCAGACGTATTATCAGGCTTATGTGGATGCGGGTGTCGCGGATTCGGAAGCGATGAATGCATTGGCACAGATTGAGATGGGCAAAGCTGAATTATAGCGGTGCGCTTTCCTACATCGAGCAGGGGCTTTCGATGGAGAGTGTTCCGAACAGGCGCGCGCTGCTGCAGAATCAGATTATCTGCATGGAGTATACCGAGATTTTGCGGGAGCTTATGAGGTGATGACCGCTTATACAGCCGCGTACCCTGATGATGCGGAGGCACTGCGCGAATACACATTCTTAAAAAGCCGGGTGGATACGCCGGCGGGCACAGAAGTGCAGGGCGAGGTAGTCGTGACGGAGGATATCGGAACAGCAGAAGCAGACAGCGGAACGGACGGAACAGACGGTGCAGATGGAACCGACAGCGGAGCCGATGCCGGAACAGACGGAAGCGGAGACAGCGGACAGTAGAAAAGGAGCAGCATGGCAGAAATTATTGAATTGGAAGATCAGATCGAAAAGGTGATCCTGGTCGGCGTGAGCGAGCAGGATGGGGATGATGCCGAGGACTCTGTGGCAGAGCCTGGCGGAGCTTTTTGTCAGACAGCGGGAGCCTGTCGTGGTCGGCACACTGATCCAGAAGAGGGAACTGATGCACCCGGGCACCTATGTGGGCACCGGAAAAGTGGCGGAGATCGCGGCGATGATCGCAGAGCGGGCGCGACCGGCATCGTCTGTGACGATGAACTTTCACCGGCACAGCTTAAGAACTTAGAGCAGATGTTAGACACCAAGGTGCTGGACCGCACGCTGATTATCCTGGATATCTTTGCGGCACGCGCCACGACGAGCGAGGGAAAAATACAGGTGGAACTGGCGCAGTTAAAATACCGCCTCAGCCGTCTGACCGGCCTCGGGCGTTCCATGTCCAGACTCGGCGGCGGTATCGGTACGAGAGGACCGGGAGAAAAGAAACTGGAGATGGACAGACGTCTCATCAAAGACCGCATCGCACAGCCTGAACCGGGAATTAAAGGAGGTGCGCCAGCCGCGAGATCACACGCGCGAAGCGCACGAGAAACGGATGCCTGTGGCGGCGATCGTCGGCTACACGAATGCCGGAAAGTCCACACTGTTGAACCGGCTTACCGACGCCGGGGGTGTTAGAGGAGGACAAGCTGTTTGCCACACTTGACCCGACAACGCGCGTCTTACCGGATATGAAGATGAACTCATACAATGGAGGAAAAAAAATGACCATATTGACCGCGTGCCACCGGAACGGATCGATGCTGGTGGAGAACGGGGTTGTGGCTGAACCGAGAAGAGTATCAAGGAAAAATGCGACCGCGTGATCATGCCTGCTTTGTCATGCCGGGGTTTATCGACATGCATGTGCATTTAAGAGATCCGGGATTTGAACAGAAGGAGACGATCGAGACAGGCGCAAGGGCAGCAGTGCACGGCGGATTTACGACGATTCTTGCCATGCCGAACACCAAGCCGGTCGTGGATAATCCGGATGTTGTGAACTATGTGCACAACAAAGCAAAACCGTCGGCGTGCCAACGTGCTGCAGGTTGGTGCGGTGACAAAGGGACAGCAGGGAAAGAGCTTTCCGACATCGAGGGCATGGTGAAAGCCGGAATTCCTGCCATCAGTGAGGACGGCAAATCCGTCATGAATGCACAGCTTTACAGAGAGGCGATGGAACTTGCTGCGAAGTACAACATTGCGGTGCTCGCTCACTGCGAGGACATCAATCTTGTCAACGGCGGTGTCATGAATGCGGATGTCAATGCCAGAGAACTTGGCCTTGGCGGCATCACGAATTCCGTGGAGGACATCATCATTGCCAGGGACATCATGTTAAGCCGGGATACCGGGGCGAGACTGCACTTGTGCCACTGCTCCACGAAGGATTCTGTCAGCATGGTCAAGCATGCTAAGATGGAGGAATCCATGTGACGGCAGAGGTGTGCCCGCATCATTTTACACTGACTTCCGATGACATCAGGAAGATCGAGCCGACCGTGGATACGGAGAAAAAGTGGCGATCGAGGCGGAGGCGGACACGAATTACAAGATGAATCCGCCGCTGCGCACGAAGGAGGATGTACAGGCGTTAAAAGAGGGACTGCGGGATGACGTGATGGATGTGATCGCAACCGACCATGCGCCGCACACGTTTGAGGACAAGAATACCTCCATGAAATCCGCACCGTTCGGTATTGTGGGTCTTGAGACCGCCGCATGCTTAACGTACACGGAGCTTGTACTCGGCGGGTATCTGACGCCGATGCAGATGGCGGAGAAGATGAGTTACAATCCGGCGAAGATTATCGGAATCGACAAAGGAGATATTGAGCCTGGAAAGGTCGCGACATCGTTATTTTTGACCCGGACGAGACGTACGTGATTGACAAGAACACGTTTTTCAGCAAGGGCAGGAATACCCCGTTTGACGGCAGAAAAGTCACCGGTAAAGTGCGCGAATGACACTTGTGAACGGACAAGTGGTATATGAAGATAAGGAAAAATAAAAGATCATGCATACAACACAACAGAAATTTGAAGAGACGGCAATCATAATCAAACAGGAAGAGATTGCGGACGATATTTACAGCATGTGGCTGCACACCGAGCAGATCGCGGCGCATGCAAAGGCAGGGCAGTTTGTATCGGTCTACTGTAAGGAAGGCAGCAGGCTGCTCCCGAGACCGATCAGTATCTGTGAGATCGACAGAAAGGACGGTGCGATCCGTCTGGTATACCGTGTGGCAGGAAAGGGAACCGCAGAATTTTCCGGCATGCACACCGGTATGCAGCTTAAGGTGATAGGACCACTCGGCAACGGCTTCCCGAAGCAGGAGAAAAAAGGCGTTTTAATCGGCGGCGGCATTGGGATTCCGCCGATGTTAGAGCTCGCAAAAAAGAGTTAAACTGCGAGAAACAGATTGTGCTTGGATACCGGGATGAGCTGTTTCTGCTGGATGAGTTCCGCAAACAGGGAGAGGTCTATATCGCAACGGAGGACGGCAGCGTGGGAACGGAGGGCAATGTGCTCGACGCCATCCGCGAGAACGGGCTGACCGCGGATGTGATCTACGCCTGCGGACCGCTTCCGATGCTCCGCGCCTTAAAGGAGTATGCCGCAAAGGAAGGCATCGAATGTTGGATCTCCATGGAGGAGCGCATGGCGTGCGGCATCGGCGCCTGCCTTGCCTGCGTCTGCAAGTCCACAGAGAAGGATGCGCATTCCAATGTGAAGAACAAGAGAGTCTGTAAGGAAGGACCGGTATTTCGGGCAGAGGAGGTGGATTTCTGATGAATCTTGGCATTGATCTGTGCGGTGTCGCACTGAAAAAATCCGGTTATGACGGCATCCGGCACGTTCGGTTCCGGGGGAGGAGTATTCGGAGTTTGTCGATTTGAATAAGCTGGGAGCAGTTGTGACCAAGGGCGTTGCGAATGTGCCGTGGGAAGGAAATCCGACGCCGCGCGTGGCGGAGGTCTACGGCGGCATGCTCAATGCGATCGGTTTACAGAATCCGGGCATTGATCTGTTCGTTGACAGAGACATTCCGTTCCTCAAAAAATATGACACGAAGATCATCGTCAATGTCTGCGGACATACGACGGAGGAATACATTGATGTGGTGGAACGCCTCTCCGACCAGCCGGTAGATCTGCTCGAGATCAATATTTCCTGCCCGAATGTAAAGGAGGGCGGTATTGCGTTCGGACAGAATCGAAGATGGTCGAAGAAGTCACAAAAGAGATGAAACGCCATGCAAAGCAGCCGGTCATCATGAAGCTTTCCCCGAATGTCACCGACATCACGGAGATGGCGCGTGCAGCGGAAGCGGGCGGTGCGGATGCACTCTCCATGATCAATACGATCACAGGAATGAAGATTGATATTCACAGAAGATGCTTTGCGCTGGCAAACCGCACGGGTGGTATGTCTGGTCCGGCAGTGCATCCGGTCGCGGTGCGCATGGTCTACCAGAGTGCGCAGGCGGTAAAGATTCCGATTATCGGAATGGGCGGAATCCAGACGGCGGAGGATGCCATCGAGATGATTCTTGCCGGTGCGACCGCAGTCTCGGTCGGTACGGCGAACTTCTATCATCCGCATGCGACGGAGGAGATCGTTGACGGAATCCGCGCCTACATGGAGCGCTATCAGGTGGAGGATATCCGGGAACTGATCGGAGCCGTCCATGACCGGTAGGATCCGTCGGACACCGAAAATATCAGAGTTACGCTGGGAGATGGATTCATAAGGTGAGAGAAAAATATTTAACATTATCCAGATTGGAGATAAGAGTAACCGGATCAGCCGTGCGTTCGATATTTTTATCACAATTACGATTGTCTCAAATATTCTGGTTACATTTTTACAGACGTTTGAGGAACTGGACTTTCTGTCCGGTTTCTTTTTCGTGGTGGAGGTCATCACGCTCTTTATTTTTTGTGTGGAGTATGTGCTCCGCATCTGGACGGCGGATCTTTTATATCCGGGAATGCGCAAATGCCGCGCCAGACTGCGCTTTATGGTGTCTTTGACGGCGTGGTGGACATTCTGACCATTGTTCCGGTGTTCTTTTGTCCGGATTTGTGATCTTTCGGATGCTCCGGGTGGCAAGAATCTTTCATCTCTTCCGCTTGAATGCAAGATATGATTCATTTAATGTCATCACGACGGTACTGTACGAGAAGCGGAATCAGATCATCTCCTCTGTTTTTATTGTGCTGATTCTCATGCTCGCCAGCAGTCTGTGCATGTACAGTGTGGGCATGACGCGCAGCCGGAAGTGTTCCGCAACGCTTTCAGCGGTATCTGGTGGAGCATGTCAACGCTTCTCACCGTCGGTTACGGTGATATTTACCCGATCACGACGCTGGGGCGTCTGATGGCGATCTGTATTGCGTATCTCGGCGTCGGCGTGGTAGCGATCCCGACCGGTATCATCAGCGCCGGATTCGTGGAGCAGTATCAGAGAAAGAGCAGCATCTCAAATATCCAGGATGCGGACATCAAGGAGATTGCGGAGATTTTTTGTGGACAGAAGATATGCGGGAAAGACCGTGGGAGAAGTGCAGGATGAGCAGCTTGGTGACGGTGTTTTTTAATTCTGCGCGACGATTTATCCATCCTGCCGCAGAAGGACACACTCTTAAAGTTAAATGACATTATTGTGATACGCGGGAGAAAAAGGTGTATCGTAGAGGAGGCATTCGTATGTGGATTTTCTATGCGTTTGGTTCTGCGCTGTTTGCGGGACTTACGTCGATTCTGGCAAAATGCGGTATCCGCCATACAGACTCGGATGTGGCGACGGCGATCCGCACGATCGTGGTTCTTGTTTTTTCATGGATTATGGTGTTCGTCGTGGGGGCACAGGACGGCATTGCGGCTGTATCCGGCAAGACATGGCTGTTTCTGATTCTCTCAGGGGTTGCGACGGGAGCATCCTGGCTGTGCTACTTTCATGCCTTGCAGGCAGGTGACGTGAATAAGGTGGTTCCGATTGATAAGTCCAGTACAATTCTGACCATTGTGCTGGCGTTTCTTTTTGGGAGAGGAAGTCAGCGCGCTTAAGATCGTGTGCGTCATCTTAATCGGCGCCGGTACCTTTCTTATGATCCAGAAGAAGGAGACGGAAAAGAGCGCGGAGCAGGAGAAAAAGAGGCTGGTCTTTTGTACGCCTGCCTATCAGCCGTTTTGCAAGTCTCACTTCGATTCTCGGCAAGATCGGCATCGAGGGACTCAATTCCAATCTCGGAACGGCAATCCGGACGGCGGTGGTGCTCTTGATGGCATGGATCATGGTATTTGCGAAGGGCAAGCAGAAGGAGATTGGCAGGATTGACAGGAGGGAACTTGGATTTATCTGTCTGTCGGGACTTGCAACAGTTGACGAAAAAGGCGGCGTTTGGTCTTGTGCTGATTGTGGCGGGAACACTTCTCATGATTCTGTAACGGTTGTTTGGAAAATGTTTAACTTTTTGAAAAGAATGCATTGTTAAAAAGACTGATAATGAATTTAGCGGAGATGATACAATACGGACAGAGAATTTTTTCAAGGGAATCTTCGCAATAACATATGACTATTAGCAGCACCTTTTGGAACTTTCAGGACAAAAATTAGAAAAAAGGAAGAAGATTGTGTTGTAATCTGAAATATGTGGAAATATCACAAAAAGCGAATGAGAATTTTGTGGTGGGTTACACGTTTAACCTTTGTGAAAACGATACTTCTATTGTAATATTGAAGCAGAATATTAAAAATCAGTAATCAATGTGAGTGCAGAACAAAGGAGAAAACACATGAATAAAGAAATGACCGTAAATGGGAAAAGCTATACAATAATTAAATTGCTAGGAAAGGGAAAAGGTGGATATTCTTATTTGGCAGAGTCTGGAAATAACAGGTATGTTTTGAAGCAGATACATCATGAACCTTGTGATTATTATCAGTTCGGAAACAAGCTTGAGGCAGAAATCAGGGATTACAAGAAATTGAAAGAAATCGGAATAAAGATGCCTGCCATGCTTGAAGCAGATGTGAAAAATGAACGCATTTTGAAGGAGTTTATTGACGGCGACACGATTTATCAGTTGGTTTTAGAAGACAAGATGAAAACTGACTATATTGAGCAATTGCATAGAATGTGTGCGCTGTTATATGCTGCCAATACAAATATTGATTATTTTCCAACGAATTTTGTTGTAAATAACGAAGAAATATATTATGTTGATTTCGAGTGCAATGATTACATGGAAGAATGGAATTTTGAAAACTGGGGTGTAAACTGTATTCATTTGGACTCATATGATAATATTGTCTAAACTTCCGGCAGAAATAGCCGGAACTTGTAAATCCGGTTTCTTCTGCAATAGAAGAAACCGATTTTTGAGTGGTATAAAGTTGTTCAGCAGCCTGTGCTAGTCTGTATTGAATTAGATATGCTACCGGGGAACAGTGGATGCCAGTTTGAAAAATGTGTAAAGCTCCACTTTTGCTGATAGATGCCGATGCCGCAATCGTCTCCAATGTAATCTCTTCCATGTAGTGATCATGAATATACTGCATCATAGCTTGTAATCTTGCTTGTTTGTGATTTAATCGATGAATACTGTTAGAATCAGAAGCCCAGTCCATATTTTTTTGCAATATGTTCCAAAGCTGAAATAAAAGTTGTATAGTACATAATTCATTATCCGGCTTAGTTTCCTGAATAGTACAAATTTGCGACAAAAGTTGTAGCACTGTTTTCCAAATGTGTTGGATGGACTGAAAACTTGATATGGAACAGACGAGCTTATCACAGGAAGAATATATTTTTCGTAAATGAGGCTGTTTTCGGGTGCTAATAGGGTTGGCGAAAAAACAATATTAGGTGCAAATGTACTGCTTTGTGCTTCAAAACGATGCAGGACACCGCTATTGATAAATATGCCGCAACCTTTATGTAGTTCTATTTTACTTGTACCTATAAGGCAGAACGCAGTACCTTCAGCAGTATAAAGAAATTCTAATTCATGATGCCAATGCCAGTCAATGCGATGGAAGTCAAATTTCCAAATATTATCAGGATAGTATGCAAATGGATAACGATTGTTGCCATGCTGGATGGTTTCTCGTAGTGTTTCATCTGTAGTTATCTTAAAAGTCTCCATGCTATATTTCCTCATAAATAATAAAATTTGTTATATTGTACCATAAATATATGATTTTATACAATGACCAGATATAAAATTTGCGATATAATCATATTTATCAAAGGAGGAAAAAATGAAAAACCAATATAATAAGACAATTACAGCCCGTTTTATAGGTTATATTGTACAAGCTATTGTTAATAATTTTACACCATTGCTTTTTTTTGTTTTTTCAGAAATGCTATCATATTCCAATTTCCCAAATTACATTGTTGGTAACTTTTAATTTTGGAATACAACTACTGGTTGATCTTCTTTCTGTCAGATTTGTTGATAAAATAGGATATCGGATATCAATGATTATAGCTCATGTTCTAGCAGCGGCAGGATTATTCCTTCTTACAGTTTTACCAGAGATTTTACCAGTTTCCTTTATTGGAATTTTGATTGCTGTAATGATCTATGCGGTAGGCGGTGGACTTTTGGAAGTCCTAGTCAGTCCAGTTGTTGAGGCTTGCCCATCCGACAATAAGGAAAAAGCAATGAGCCTGTTGCATTTCTTTTTATTGCTGGGGACACGCCGGAGTTGTACTCATATCAACAGTGTTCTTTTATGTAGTCGGTATAGATAACTGGAAAATATTAGCCATTATTTGGGTGGTTATTCCAATTGGAAATGCTTTTGTTTTTTCAAAGGTTCCCATTGCACCATTGCTTGAGGATGGAGATACCGGACTTGGATTAAAGGAATTGTTTCGGATGAAAATTTTTTGGATTTTGTTGATTATGATGATATGTGCAGGAGCAAGTGAGCAAGCAGTAAGTCAATGGGCCTCTGCTTTTGCAGAAAAAGGTCTTGGAATTTCAAAGGCAGCCGGCGATTTAGCAGGGCCGATGGCATTTGCGGTTCTAATGGGAATATCAAGATTGTTTTATGGTAAGTATGGTGACCGTATCAATTTGGAACACTTTATGATTTATAGTAGTTTTTATGTATTTTATCCTATTTAGGGATTTCATTATTCCCGATTCCGCTATTAAATCTGATTGCCTGCGCTGTCTGTGGGCTTTCAGTGGGAATCATGTGGCCTGGAACTTTCAGCAAGGCATCAGCAGCTTTGCCCAAAGGGGGAACAGCCATGTTTGCATTGCTGGCATTAGGTGGAGATATAGGTTGTTCAGGAGGTCCTACATTGGTTGGAATGGTATCAGGAGCTTTTGGGGATAACCTAAAGATGGGAATTTTAGCAGGAATTATTTTTCCAGTGTTGCTACTTATAGGAGTCATTCTTTGCAGAAGACAAAAGAAAATTACTAATTATAATACAGTAAAAAGCAGGCACTAAATATAGCTGCTTATTAAAATAAAAAAGAAAGTGAGAAAAAAGATGGAATTTTTGAAAAACAATCCTAAATGGATACGTCAACCAAAGCAGGTACAAATTAGTGAGGATAAAGTTGTAATTCTTACAGAAAGGGGTACCGACTTATGGGCACGCACTTATTATGGTTTTCAAAATGATAATGCTCCAGTATTTCAAGTTGAAACAACGGACAAGTACTTTTCTTTTATTGTTAAAACAGAATTCGAGAGTACCTGTCGTTTTGACCAGTGTGGTGTGGCTATGTATTTAAATAGTGATAATTGGTTTAAGGCATCTATAGAATATGAGAATAAAAAAATACAGCGATTGGGAAGCGTTGTAACCAATCATGGATATTCTGACTGGGCAACAACAGACATATCCTCTGATATTAAAAGTATGTGGTATCGTTTTTCACGAAGGGACAGTGACTACTGTATTGAATGCAGTGAGGATGGCATAAATTTCAGACAAATGCGTATTTTCCATATGTGGGAAGGTGCAGAAAAAATTACTTATGGAATATATGCATGCAGCCCGACAGAAGGCTCATATAAGGCAACATTTTCAAATATGCAGATTACGGAATGTAAATGGGAATCAGATGCAGACTGGCGTGATTGATGATATGATTTCTAAAGATAAATCTCATATGAGAATCATTATCAGTTAAATTGAATAATAAATATAAGCCCAAAATAATCCCCGAAAAATTTTAGAATTTTTGGGGATTATTTAACATTATAAATAAAGAGTGTCATCTGCATCCACCCATATTTGCATCGTTCCATCAAGATATAATTTTGCATATTCAAGTGGTTCGTCGATGGCAAGTACGTTTAATGAGCAGACTGATCCGGGTGTGATTTTTAAATCCTTCTCAGCTTCCCAACAGTCAATACGGAGCATATAGCCAACACTGGTATATACATTAATGCTGTTGCGTTGTGGATTGTATTCTGCAAATATTGTTCTCATCGTACGCAGTTTTTGCTGGCGGAAAGCACGCATATAATACGCGATTTCCATTTGCCACCAAAGACCGTATTCAAGCGGGCAACGGATATCAGCCTCTAATTTTTTTCTGTATTCTGCCATAAAAAAACACCATTTTTCACACTAATCACCTTCAGGTTTTGGTAACTGCTCAAAATCTCTGAGCCAATTACATATATTATAACCTGAAAGTAATCTTTTTGAAGTAACTATGAAATTTATTAGCAGGTTTTTAAATTTCTTTTTTATTATCTGCTCCCGTTGTTGTTAAATGAAAACCAACCCATTGCGCATTTCCCCTGCCTGTGATACCATAATGAGCAAATTTGCCATCATTTTTTATCCAGCAAAAAAGACTTTTGCAGGAAGGAATCCCCTATGAAAAAAGCACAAAAGCATTACCATCCTTCTGATGTGTATGTTACTTCTCGTGTCTGTCTGCGCAGGCATTTTATTTGGAAGCGTGAATATTGCATTCAAAGATATCTTAAATTGTCTGACCGGGGCAGACCGCAGTTCTACTTTCTTATATTTTAATCACTACCGTGCGCATTCCGCGCTTGCTCGGCGGACTTTTGCTGGGATCGGGCTGTCCTGTTCGGGTGTGATCTTACAGGGTGTAATGAACAATTCGCTGGCAAGCCCAAGCACGATCGGTGTCAATTCCGGCTCCGGTTTTGCGGTCATGCTCGCCATGATCTTTTTCCCGGCAAACTCATTTTACACTTCCGGTCTTTGCGTTTTGCGGCGCCCTGATCACCACACTGCTGATCTTTTTTCTGGCTGCGCTCTCAGACAGTTCAAGGACTACGATCATTCTTGCCGGAATTACAGTCTCAAGTTTTTTTTAAGTGCAGGCATCAATACGATCAAACTTTTAAATACGGATATCACGGTGAATCTGACGTCTTTTTCTGATCGGTTCCTCTCCGGGCTTACCCTAAGCAGGCTGATCCTGCCGTGCCTCTGTATTGCTATTGCATTCTTTGTTTCCTTGTTTCTCGCACAGCCGTTAAATATGCTCGGGCTTGGGGATGACATCGCGCGCTCCCTCGGACTGCGCGTTTCACTCACCCGCTTTTTGCTTCTGTCCCTCGCAAGCATCCTTGCCGGATGTGTCGTCAGTTTCGCCGGTCTGCTCGGCTTTATCGGACTGATCATCCCGCATATCTGCAGGCGGCTTTTTGGCAATGATGCGTTTTCTTTTGCCGTGCTCCGCACTTTTGGGCGGCAGTTTTGTACTGTTATGTGACCTGCTCGGACGAATACTCTTCTCTCCGTTTGAGCTGCCCGCCGGGATTATCATGTCGTTCGTCGGCGGACCGTTTTTCCTGTATCTGTTACTGAAAAAGAAAGGAGGGCGCAGAGTCCATGCTTGAATTTCGCAATGTTTCCGTTTCCTGTCAGCACACGCCGATCTTAAACGACATCTCATTAACTTTCCGTGACGGGGAGATCACCACGATCCTTGGCCCGAACGGCTGCGGCAAGACTACCCTGGTCCAGTGCTTAAACGGTGCTTCCACGGTGACCGCCGGACAGATATTCTTAAACGGACAGGATTTTCTTAAAATTTCCCCGAAAGAACGTGCCCGGGAAATTTCCCTGCTCCCACAGGTCCGCACGATCATTCCTGCTATTCCGGTTAAAATGCTTGTGGAACACGGGCGCTTTCCTTACCTTGGATTTTCCCGCCGGAAATCAAAGGAGGACACTGAAATTGTAAACCGTGCCATGGAATTTACCCACATCAGCCAGTATGCCGACCAGTATGTCGACACGCTCTCCGGCGGTATCAGACAGCGCGTGTTTTTTGCCATGGTGTTAGCGCAGGATTGTGATTACATCGTGTTGGACGAGCCGACCACCTATCTCGACCTGACCGGGCAGCGCGAATTTTACGCCATGATAAAGGAATTAAAAAACAGGGAAAAACGATTATTCTGATCTTACATGATCTGAGTCAGGCGGTGCGCATCTCAGATACGCTGGTTGTCATGAACCGCGCCGGTTCCAGATCTCTTGATGAAGCAGCGCATGCCGGTACAGACTCTGATGTTAAAGCAACTGATTTTCCCAGCAGCATCGCCATGGTTGGCACGCCCCAGGAGTGTCTGCAGTCACATGTGATCGAGGATGTGTTTCAGACAAGCTGGAAAAGGTTTACGGATGAAGATGGGGAGTATTACTTTTTGAGTAATACTCTTTTTTTGTATGAATTTTTCTTGACATATTGATTAAAATGATGTATTTTTATTTTTCATTTGATTGTGCACAATTTAATTGTTTTAAATCTTTTTATTTTGAAAGGAAACTTTTACTATGAATTTTTATGATTATGAAGCAGAGGATGCAGGATTTGAGATTCTTGATTTCCCATGTAATCAGTTTGGGAACCAGGCACCGGGAACAACCGAGGAGATCGCATCTTTCTGCGACGCAAAATTTGGAATTACCTTTAAACTTTTTTCCAAAATTGAGGTAAATGGAGAAAATACGCATCCGCTGTACAAATATCTGAAAGAACAAAAAGGTTTCGGAGGATTTGATCCAAACCACCCTCTCACCCCGCTGCTCGAAAGCGGATTATACCGCACCCAGCCGGATTTCCGTAACACCCCTGATATCAAGTGGAACTTTACGAAGTTTCTGATCGACCGGGATGGAAATGTGGTAGAACGGTTTGAGCCTACCACCTTTTAGCATTTCCATCCATGTATCATCTGAAATCAATTCTGCTTTATAGGATGTTTTGAGCACTTCACGCGGCAAACCCGCAATAAAACCCGTCATTGCATAATATTCTATCAGTATATCTTTCATAACTTTCCATGCCAGATCAAATGTGATGATAAATTTTGCACTGGTTCACTCAATACAAAAAGAATCCGAAAGATCCCTCTGTTTTGCTTCTGCAAGTGCATCAAAATCCTTCACACCGGACACGGCAACATCAATGTCACTTCTCTCCCGTGCTGTTCCTTTCGCTCTAGAGCCAAATAAGATCACCTCCACCGACGAAAAATGTCTGCAAAGTTCTGCAACCGCCTGTATCACTTCTTCTGCCCTCACAAATACTACCTGCCTTTTTCACATATTGAAATCATTTTAGCAGACGTTGCCGGCAATAGCAGCGATTGCCTTTGACGTGTATTTATGTTTTAATATGAACACTTAAAGATTTTTCGCCAGCAGAACGGAGCGTACAGGTCTTTATTGACAGTTATTTTCTGAATGAAACAGGTCTGATCAGTGTGCATCCAAATGAAAATACGGCTACCGTATTGTTAAAAACAAAAGATTTGTTACAGATCATAAAGAACACGGAAACGCCGTTGATGTTGTTTCCATCTAATCAGATAATATACAAAAAGGAAGCACACTCTGCTTTAAATGTGATCCATTCACTGCAGTATGCTTCCTCTTTTTTTTAATTACAACTCCATCTCTGCCGTCTCCCTGATCACAATGACCGCCGGGGACTGCATTCCGGATTCTTTTTACTTTTTCTGCAATATCAAAAAGTGTTCCTCGCACACTTACCGTTTTTCCATCAAAATTTCCTGCACCACTGCTGCCGGTGTTTCCGGAGATTTTCCATACTCCATCAGCCGTCCGGCCAGTTTTGAAAGCTGGTGCATTCCCATCAGAAATACAAGCGTGCCCTCCACTGCCACAAGTTCTTTTAGTCCTTCCGGCAGACTGTCCGCAGTGCCTTTCGTATGTGCCGTCACCACATGAAAACTGCGGCTTTTTCCACGGTGTGTTACCGGGATTCCTGCTGCCGCCGGAACCGCAATGGCAGATGTGATTCCCGGCACTTCTGTCACCGGGATTTCTTTTCGCCTTTAACGCTTCCATTTCCTCACTGCCTCTGCCGAAAACAAACGGATCTCCGCCTTTTAAGCGCACCACGCGTTTGCCTTTCTTCGCATGTTCGATCAGGATCGCATTGATTTCTTCCTGTTCCCTGCTATGTACACCGATCCGTTTCCCGACATAAATTTTTTCACAGCTCTCCGAAGCGTGATCTAACAGACGCGCATCGATCAGATCGTCATAGACAAGCACCTCGGCTCTCCGTATTGCATTTAAACCGCGCAGTGTGATCAGGTCATATGCACCGCAGCCCGCACCGACGAGCGTTACCATGCCTGTACTGACGATTTTCCCTAATCCAGTCTGTTCCGCACTCTGGCAATAATCTCTGATCCGCTGCCTCGTCTCTTCCTCATCCGGCACGCGGTTTTCATCCATGCAAAGCTGTGCTGTCTCTTTCAAAAATCTGGCTCTGATCCTGTCATCTGCAATCATTTTTTTTGCAGGTTCCCGGATTGATTCTAAATAATCAAGGATCTCTTCCATCTGATTTGGAAGTTCCCTCGCCATGCGGCTTCTTAATTCTGCCGCGATCTGCGGACTGGCTCCTGCGGTGGAGATTCCCGCGGTCAGTTTTTCCTTCTTTCACAAGAGACGGAAATAGAAAACCGCAGTAATCTTTGTCATCCACCACATTGACTAAAATTCCTTTTTCCTGACACAGTGCGCTGATCCTGTGGTTTAATTCCCTATCATCGGTTGCCGCAATGACAAATGCACAGCCCTCGATATCCTCCGGCACAAAGGGACGCTCCTCACACATAAATGCCGGATCCTGTTTTAATTTGTCCATAATATCCGGTGCTATTATGGTAATCTTTGCACCGAACGGCTTCACCTTTTCTGCCTTGTGTGCTGCAATCCTGCCGCCACCCACGATCAGGCCTTTTTATTTTCTATATCAATAAAAAACGGAAAATATGCCATTTTCAAACCAAACCTTTCTCACTCCGCCTCCGGGTACAGAATATCTGCCAGCTGCTTATAAGCCTCTCCCCATTTTGCATTCGGTTTTAGGTTGAATAAGCGCTTATCAAGGATATAATAATGATCATTTTTCACAGCGGTCAGGGATGCCCATGCCGGGTTTGATGTCAGAAGATCTTCCACATTTTTCATGGCGGCATCGCTGTCATTTCCCTGAATCGTCACAAAAATATACTGTGGATCAGCCGCAATAATCGCCTCCATGCTGATGTCATCTAACAGGCTCTCGTCGCTGTCTGCGATATTCACACATCCAAGGTCTGCCAACATTTCCCCACAGACATTTCCGTCACTGCCCTTGGCCTTTACATTGCTTGATGCTGCGCGAAGGAATAAAACGGTCGGATTACTGCCGTCCGCTCTCTGCTTCATTTCTTCCACTTCTTTCTGCACATCCAGACCATTTTTCTGGTACAGGTCATCCCTGCCGGTGATCTGTGTACAGATGGAAAGCATATTTAAATAATCTTCAAAATTTGCAACGTCAAAATAGGCAACGGTAATTCCTGCCTGTGTCAGTGTTTCCTCCATTGCAA
>VOFH01003930.1_pt1 | contig 21471 bp, 35 predicted proteins | sample 5384091 | NCBI WGS metagenome assembly VOFH01 (sample SAMN12384727, study PRJNA508395) | human gut metagenome | isolation source: healthy gut G | host: Homo sapiens
TCGGTATTACTTCGTTCAGTTACGTATTGCTCAGCCGCGATTACCGCTTATTTTGTTAAAAACCCGCAGCCAGGAAAAGCAGGAGGACGATTTCGACGACTTGATGATTTGACGACTTCGACGAGGAACTGGATCAGGAGGAAGCGAGCGAACCCTTCTCCAGAAGTGTCCTGAACCCGGACACCAGACAGAACGCGAACACCGCTGCTTACTGCACAGGATGCCTCTGGCCTGCACAGGATACCCCCGAGAAGAGGTGACCGTCGAAGTGATGCCCCGTCTTCCGACACCATCGCAGGAGGAGCGGACAGGAATAAGCCCAACGCTCGCAAAGCTTGCTGCTGGCCGTTTCTGCCAAATATAATATCGTCTATAGGATAGGACACACTTTCTTATCATGAAAAAGAACGATGGAATTTTCTCAATCGGGAATCTTCCATCGTTCTCTTTTATTCTTATGCATTTACGTTCTTTCTGTTCTCAGGATCTCATCTGTCACAGGCTTTCCATCCTGTTTTCCGTCTTTTCGCATGCTCTACAGCTGCTCAGGATGATCCCGGCAAAAACCAGCCCGCAGCCCAACATCTCCCGGGGCGACAGCGCCTGCCCCAGCAGCACCCAGCCCGCCAGCATGGCAAACACCGATTCCATACTCATCAGAAGAGACGCCACCACCGGGTCGGTGTCCTTCTGGGCCAGGATCTGCAGCGTATACCCTGCACCACCGCTGGAACAGCACGCCCGCATAGACGATGGGCAGCCACGCCGGGTCATCGCCGAAAAAGACACCGGCTCCACCAGCAGCATGCTCACCCCGCCAGCGCCGCGCACACAAAAAACGCTGAATACAGGACATCCGCACACCGTCCTGGGGCGAAATGGTCAATGACGAGAATGTGGCAGGCAAAGGCCACTGCACACAGCAGCTCCAGAAAATCCCCGGCACTTTGATGGAGAAACCTTCGGTGATGCACGAAAATACATGCCCACCACGGCCAGTGCCACGCTGATCCACAGCTTCCGCCGGATGCCCCGTAAAAAATCCGCAGAAAGAGGCACGATGATGATATACAGCGCCGTGATAAATCCGGCTTTCCACGTTGTATACTGTATGCCGTACTGCTGCAGGCTGCTGGCCAGAAACAGCACGCAGCCACAGCACGCCGCCGATCAGCAGCGGTCGTTTCGGCATCTGCCGCTTTTTCTCCGCTCCGCCTCCCGGCGTCAGGTGGTCCATCAGAAAGATGCAGGGGATAAGCACAACCCGCCCAGGACGCTTCTGGCAAAAAGAGAAGGCAAGGGCCCCATAATCATGCCGCACTCTGGGCCCAAATGCAATACCCCAGATAAATGCTGTCAGCAACAGCAGCGCGTTTCCTTTTGCTTTCGTGTTGATGTTCATGCTTCTTCTCTCCGTCTGTTCTTTTCTGCTGGCCTTTTCAGTTCTTCCTGTGTACAGTATTTTCTTCATTCTATGTATTGGTTTCCGCTCCACCTTTTCCAGCAGTATTCCTTTACCCCAGTCCTTGCGCTTCCGTTCCTCAGGCTTTCCTTCAGCATCTTCAGCGCTTCCTTAAACTCCTCAGAAGGTGGCAGACGGGCTGCTCTTCAACAAAACTGCCGTAAATCAGGCCGTTTTCTTCACCTGGATCAACTCCCGGGTCACAGCTGCTTTTGTTTTCAGGCCCTCGAATTCAGGCGGCTTCTCGCCCAGCTTTTCCTTCTGGGACTCCAGACGGCTGACAGTATTTTCCAGTCTTGCCAGCGGTCGCTTCAGACGCTCTTCCAGCCGTTTTCAGTTCTTCCCTTCTTTTCCAGCATATCCGCCTGGGCAAAGGCCACGATCACGTTGGCCCGGTTCTGCAGGTTGTCCAGATCGCCCTTCAATGCGGTCAGCTTCACCCAGCACATCCCGGACATCCGCGCTGCCTTGAAAGGAAAGCGCGCCATATCCACGCCCACCAGCGCCGTCAGCACATGAGTCACCGCCGACACCAGCTGCGTCGGAAGTCCCAGCACGAACCGTTCAATGGGCGGATGAATGACCTTCAAAAGAAAAATGGTCAGACCGCCCCCAGGCCAGGGTGGATGACAGGCAGATCTGCCCCGTATAGTTAAACTTCTTGCTGTAGTCCCAGTAACGCACCTTGAACAGCTTTTCCATGCACACGCCGGTGACATATTCCAGCGCCGTGGCGCAATACAGCCTGCCAGGTAAACGAGCGCCAGATGATTTTCCACCGGAATAGACACGAACAGCATAAGGATCGCGCCACTCCCCGTACAAACGGCAGGAACGGCCCCCTCATGAAGCCGCGGTTGACAAAGCCGGTGCTTACACAAGACTACATATGTACTCTCAAAAATCCATCCGAAAAAACAATAAATAAAGAAAAACAACAGCCACTGGTCTGTCGTATAGCTGAATATCGCATGCATAAAGTGCATTTTCATCCTTTCTCTTGCCAATTGTGTACGCTTTGTCTTAATATATATATATTGCCAGGATTGTGAAAGTGCCGGCACGAAGCAATCCATCGACAACAGAAATGAGGTATGAACCCATGGATAAATCACAGCTCTCTACTGCCCGTTTTGCCTACGGCGATGTTCCCGAATCATTGAGGGGCAGAAAGCCCTGCTTCTTCCAGACTGCCTGCAACAACGGTCTTTCAATACCCGCTATGTGGACAGCGGTGTCAGCGGCTGCTTGCCACCATGGACCGCCCGGCCTTCAACGAGCTGATGGCCGATATGAAAAACGGTCATTGAGGCGGTCATCGCACCAGGATGCCTCCCGCATCTGCCGCCGTTCCTCTGTGAGCACCACATACATCGAGGGAAATCTTCCCGGCACACGGGGTCCGGTTCCTGAGTGCCAGCTTACCCTCCGACAAAAGTCTCATGGACATCCTGCTGGCTGCCCGAGACAGCAGCAAAAGAAACCAGATAAGCGATCTTTGCTCCGACAGACAGAACATCCTGATTTTAAAAAGAAGAAAAGGTTCCTGCTCATCAGGGCCTTTTCTTCTTTCTTTTTCTGACACCGGAAGTTTTAGTAGTATCTCTTGATGGCTGTAATGGTACGGTAGGTCGCATTGCCGTATTTGATCCCTGTCTTGGCCGTGCTGGCGTGAACGATCCGTCCGCCGCCCAGATAAATCGCCACATGGCCGGGATAGCAGATGATATCACCGGGCTGTGCATCCGCATAGGACACGGACTTTCCGCCGGAAGCTGACCGCCCGAGGGTGGGGCAGGGAAATGCCGAAATGGGAAAATACCGACATGGTAAAGCCTGAGCAGTCTGCACCGTTGGTCAGGCTGGTACCGCCCCATACATATGGATTACCCACAAACTGGCTAGGCATAGCTGGCAATGCTGTTTTCGGCAGCGCTGCCGCCTCCGCCGCTGCCAATGCTGACAGAACCGGAACCGAAAGAAGAACTGCCGCTTTTTGGTGGTAGAGGCAGTTGCCTTCGCCTGCGCCTTCTTGATCTCACTGTTCTGCGTCTCGATCCTCTTCTTTAAATTGGCTGCTTCCTTCTTGGCATTGGCCAGCTGGCTCTCAAAGTTGGCCACCTTCTTCTTCTTCTCTGCGATCATCGCCTCCAGGGACGCCTGCTGCTCCTTGTAGCTGGCTTCGATCTCAGCAGTTCTTCCTTATCCTCATCCAGCTGTATCTGCAGATCAGCCACCTGCTGCCGGATCGCCTGATAATTGATGAGCATATCGGTCATAGGAGTATACCTGCTGGGCATAATCAGCCTTGTTGATCCAGTCGGCAATACTCTGCGCCTGGAGCAGAAGCTCCCGTAACTCTCGCCCTTCTCATACATGTACTGGATCCGGGCTTCGATATCCTCGTACTGCTTGTCCTCCCTGTGCCTTGGCCGCATCATAATCCTTCTGTGCCTGTTCGATCTCCGCTTCTTTATTCGTAATATCCTGTTCCAAAATGTCCAGATCTGCCAGAAGGGAGACCAGCTCGGAGTCAGTTCATTGATCTCATTCTGGTCTGCTGGGAATTCTTCTGCGATTGGAAATATTCTCATTGACTTTATTCAGTTCTGCTGCGTCTTACTCTTCTGATTCTGCAGATTCTTGACGTTGGACGCGTATACCGGTGTCTGTACCATCATAGATGCTGCCAGGATCATTGCCAGCAAACGGTTCTTTTCTTCATGCATTTCCACCCTTTATTTTTCATTCTGAATTTTATGTACCTTCATTATTATAACTTTATCCCCGGGTTCTTTCAATGGATAAATCTAAAAAATTCACAAATTATTTTCATTTGTCCTTGACGCTGTCTTTTTGCATATGCTATCTTTAGGTTAGTATTTTTAGCAGTTGATTTTGATGCGCATATTATGTAAGTCAATTAATTCGTGACCTACTTATGCGTTTTTTCTTTTCAGTTCTACTCGAAATACGTATTATTTTTTTATGAAGGGTATCTTTACCATGAATAAAGGGTACAGTAAAATGGTTCAACGCAACTAAGGGCTATGGCTTCATCACCGATTCCGAGAACGGCCAGGAAGTATTCGTTCACTTCTCCGGCATCGTTGCCAACGGTTCAAGACTCTGGAAGAGGGTCGAAAAGCGGTAACCTTCGATCTCGCTGAGGGGTCAGAAGGGCATGCAGGCAGTCAACGTTGTTGTTTGCTAATCACTGCACATTTCCAAAAGATAAGATTGGGGCAGGAATCAACCGATTCCCGCCCCTGTTATTATAACACCTTGCTTAAAACGACTGCAGCCGCTCATTTTTCGGATGGCTGAAAAAATTCTTTCCGGTGTGTTTTCTTCCATCAGGAATTCCCTCATCCATAATACGACCCGGTTTTGCCACCTCTCTGGCAAATCCATCTCGTGGTGACCACGATCATCGTCATGCCGCTTCCGGCCAGATCCCGCATCGTTCAGCACCTCACCGACCATCTCCCGGATCCAGCGCCGGTGGGCTCATCAAACAGCAGCACCTCGGCTTCATGCACAGTGCCCGTACAATGGCTATTCGCTGCTTCTGCCCGCCGGACAGCTGGTTGGGATACGCGTCCGCCCGGTCAGCAAGACCTACCAGCTTCAGGCTCCATGGCTTCCTTCTCTGCCTCCTCCGGCTTCCTGCCCTGCAGCTTGATGGGCCCCAAAGGTCAGATTTTTTCATCACGTTCATATGGGGGAACAGATTGAACTGCTGGAACACCATGCCCACCTTCTGCCGGTGCAGGTCGATATTTACTTTCTTGTCTGTAATATCCGTTCCTTCAAATAAAATATGGCCATCCGTAGGAACCTCCAACAGGTTCAGGCAGCGCAAAGGTACTTTTTACCGGAGCGGACGGCCCGATGATCACCACCACGTCCCCTTCATTGACCTCCCAGATCGATGCCTTGCAGGCACCTCCTGGTCGCCGAAATTTTTCTTTACATTTTACCGCCGGATCAGCGGTCCGTTATACTTATCGCTCACTCTTCTTCCAGCCTCCTCTCCAGCAGCGTCACGAAAGTGGCTGAATACTACCACCATAAGTCAGATAAATGGCAGCAACCGCCATCAGCGGGGAAAAACACATCATAGGTACGACTGCGGATAATATCGCCGCCTTTGGTCAGATCCTCAGGGCAATATATCCGGCCACAGATGTTTCCTTCAAAAGCACGATAAACTCGTTGCCCAGTGGCAGCGCACATTTTTAAACGCCTGGGGCAAAATGATATACCACATCGTCCAGCCATGGAAAAGCCCAGACTTCTCCCGGCCTCCAGCTGCCCGATGTCAATGGACATGATACCGCTTCGGCAGATCTCCGCCATATAGCGCCCGAGTTGATACCAAAGCCATGATCGCCGCGAACCTTGCTTTCACATCTGTGGATGCAAAATAACGAAATAAATGATCAGCAGCTGTACCACCACCGGATTTCCCCGGATCACAGTCAGATACACCTTACAGATGGCATTCCAGCAGCCTGAATTTCCCCGTCCGCTCATGGGTGGAACGGATGATTCCCACCAGAAATCCCAGTACAATACCATTAACGGCAAAAAAAGGATTACCCTTCAAGGTCACCCCCAGACCATTGGTGATATATTTCCATCGGTCATCTTTGATGAAATTTTTGTAAAAACGCATTCAAGGAAAAGCTTCCATTCCTCATCCCCCTTATTTTTTTTCTCCCCTGTCTACCGACTGCTCTGCTACATACAAAAGCATCTGTTCTTCACGCACCAGACTCTTTTCCACACAGCAGAACAGCCGACGTCTCCAGACGCGCCATACATGCAGATGTCACGCGTGGAGGGTCGGCTGCATATCTTCTTCGATGGATTATTCTGCTGATGTACTTTCCGATGATCTCATCCAGCTTGCCGGATTCCTTCAACTCACCAAGTGCTGCGTTCACCTTGTCAAGCAGCTCTGTATTGTCCTTGGCAACGGCAATGGCATACTCTTCCTCTGCGAATGCCTCATCCAGGATCTTCAGTCCCTCGTTCTCATCCACAAACACCTGTGCCGGCTGACGGTCAATGATCACCGCATCGATCTTTCCCTGGGAAAGTGCCTGAACAGCTTCAAACCCCCTTGTTATAACGCTCTACGGTTGCGCCTTCCACATCATCTGCCAGGATGTCGCCTGTGGTGCCCAGCTGTACACCGATCTTCTTACCGGACAGATCGTCACTGAACCAATCTCTGTCCCCGGTAACAATGATCACCTGAGAGGAAGTTGCATAGGGATCAGAGAAATTTTACATTCTCCAGACGATCCTCTGTCACAGTCATGCCCGCAATTCCCACATCCGCTTTGCCGGAATTCACTGCCATGATAATAGAATCAAATGCCATGTCCTCAATCTTCAGCTCCCTTGCCGTTTAACTGCTCTGCGATGGCTGCTGCGATATCTGCATCGATACCAACGATCTCACCGCGCCGTCATGATATTCATAAGGCGGAAACTCTGCATTGGTTGCCATCACCAGGGTGCGCCTGCTGCCGCGTCATCGGCGGTCTCTTCTGTCGCATCGCTGTTTCATCTGCTTTCTCTTCTGCAGCAGTTGTATCCTCTGCTGCCTTCTGTCCGCAGGCTGCCATAGATACAGCAACTGCACAGGCCATCATCAGTGCCACTACTTTCTTTTTCATATATACCCTCCTCTCTCAACCGGCGTCCCCCGCCCGGATCCTGTTCCTCTTATTATAAACACATTTTATACAAAAATCAAGCATTTTTATACATCACAGTTCACACAAAAGATTTATGCAGGCAGATTTCAGGTTCGCATGAAAATCTGTCTGTGAAAAATCTTTGTAGAGCGCCTTCTCTTATGAGCAAAATGAGCTGCTGCTAGTAGCGGAAAGCATCGCAGATGCGGTTTTGTGAATGATGTGAATGAACTGTGCATATATTTATAAAAAATGTATAAATCAGAAAATACCCATGCCAGACGCATTTTCTTCCTTCACAGACACCCCATCTCTTCCCCGGCCCAGGATGAAAATTATGCAGACTTTATCATAGAATACCGCAACACCCCGACCGGCTCCCGCCCCTTCCATACCCCATGCCATCTCTGTCATTGATGACCGGTACGCCGTACTCTACGTGCCCCTGCACCTACCTGATGCCGGACACCGTTTCCGCCTCCGATTACAGTGCCATTCCCAAATGCTATACGGCCATGGATCTGCCAAGCCTTGACAGCTCCGGCATTACCCGTCTGGCAAACCATCCGTATCTGTCGCTGACAGGCCGGGGCACTGCGGTTGCCATCATCGATTCCGGCATCGACTACACTCTGCCGGTGTTCCGAAACAGCGACGGCACGACACGGATTGCCTGGCTGTGGGATCAGGCGCTGACCGAAACCCATGCAGATCCCAGATATCCTTCGGTCCCCTACGGCGCGGTTTCTCCGCCGCAGAGATCAACCGGGCGCTGACAGCCGGGGATCCCTCTCTGTTGTGCCCTCCGCAGATCCCACCGGACACGGCACCTTTCTAGCCGGCATCGCCGCCGGAAAAGAAAGCAGCACCGACAATTTCGGGGTGTGGCACCGGATGCTTCTCTGATCGTTGTCCGGCTCAAAACGGCCAAACAATACCTGCGGGAGCTGTTTCTTCTGCCTGCGGATGCCGATGTCTATCAGGAGGACGATATCATGCTGGCCATTTCCTTTGTACTTTCCTGCTCCGGCCAGATGGATACCCTGCCGGTCAGCCTGTGCATCGGCCTTGGCACCAGCCTGGGAAGTCACAGCGGTACCAGTCCCCTGTCCCAGTACGCCGACGGATCGCCCGGCAGTTTGCCGTGTGTATCTCCATCGCCGCCGGAAACGAAGGGAACGCCCGGCATCATTACCGGGGCGTCCACACGCCGGAGAAGAAAGAGGATATCGCCGAGCTTCGGGTGGCAGAGGGGTGAGACCGGATTTTCCATGGGCTAGTGGGGCCGCTCCCTCGCCCCCCGTATCAGGTCACCCTGCAGTCCCCTCCGGTGAGTCTGCCCGCATCACCCCGTCCCGGTTCCAGTCCTCCACCACCATCCGTTACATTTTCACCCAGTCTGCCATCTACGTCACCACGATCCCGCTGGATCCCCAGTCCGGCGCCCAGATGCTCTTTCTCCGATTTCTCCCCCGAGTCCGGTCTTTGGCGGATCACTGTCACCACCGACACCCAGGCGGGAGGTGTTTTATGACCTGTGGCTGCCCGCCCGGGGGCTTGTCGGGAAAACACCTATTTTCTGCGCTCCCACACCGCTGCAGACCGTCGCCAGCCCGGAGCAGTTCCTGTCGTCCATCCACACACCGCTTACGATTACCGCAATTCCAGTCTCTACCTGGAAGCCAGCCGGGGCTTCACCCCCATCATATCCATCAAGCCGGATCTGGCTGCACCGGGTGTCGGACTCATCGGACCGCTGCCGGGCGGAAGGTTCCAGGAGCGCTCCGGCACCAGTCTGGCCGCCGCCCACGGGCCAGGGCTGCCGCCCTGTTTTTCGAGTGGGCCATCATCCGGCAAAAATGCCCCTCCCTCAACGGCCTGGGCGTCAAAAATTTCTTCATCCGCAGTGCCAGACGCTCCATAGATCTTACCTATCCCAACCGGGAATGGGGCTACGGCATTCTTAACCTGTACCATACATTTTCACATTGTTTTAAAAAAAGAGAGGGAATGCCTCTCTCACTCCCGTCTCTGCTTTTGCTAGTATGGATTACTTTCGCCTTTTACTTGTCAATTCCGGCATGGATGCGGATCAGGCTCTTGATGATCTCCGCAGATTCCTCATAGGGTAAACTTGGATGTCAGGCACAGGGATCATAGTTGTTGGCATCTCTCTCCACACATGGCCGGTGTGGTAGGTGTAGTATGCCTCCCGGTAATTGTCCATCTTCTCCCACATAGGCGGATGCCTCATGCTCGTGATGCCCTGGCGCTTCATCTCCCGCTCGATGCAGATATCCTTCGGTGCATGGATATACACGGAATCAGGTTGTGGAAATCCTTCAGCACATAGTCGGCTGCACGAGCCGATCACCACATAGGACTCCCGCTCTGCCAGCTCCTTGAGCACCTTGGCCTGGAACGCAAACAGATTCTGGTTCGATGTGAAGTTCTCACTCTCCGGAGGAATGATCTCACCGGTATATACCTTTCTGGAAACTTTTGTACAGCATGCTCTTCTTCACATTCTCATCCGCGCTGGCAAACAGCTCTCACTGATGCCGTTGTCCTCTGAAGCAAGCTGCAGAAGCTTCCGGTCATAAATATTCACGCCATAATGGTCCGCAAGCAGCTGGCCGATGCTCATACCGCCGCTTCCGCACGTTCTTGTAATCGCTACCACAAAGTTGTTCATATTCTGTGTCCTCCTTCATTGTCTGTTTTGATTTTTAATTTAATAAAAAACCCCGGAAATACTGCCTTGTTCTTTCAGTACTTCCGGGTACGCCTCAAGCAGATAGCGGGAATCGAACCCGTCTCTCCAGCTTGAAGCTAGCGTTCTACCGATGAACTATATCTGCATGAGAAGTATTATAGCACAGTCTGCTTTATTTGTAGCCCCTTTTTTATACGTTTTTCCCACCGGCGTGCCTAAACCGCGACAGGAGCCTAATCCTTTGGTTTCTGATAAAACCGCCCGGTCACCTGGTCGGTGCTGACCGCATTGATGAACGCCTTGGGATCCACCTGCCGGATGGCAGCCACGACTTTCCGTGCTTCCTCTCTGGAAACGACGGAATATACCATCTTTCGGGGCTTGTACAGATACAGGCCGATGCCCTTGAACAGGGTTGCATCGTGATTGGTCGTATCCCGAATTGCCTGATATACTTCATCCGGCCACTCAGTGATGACAAACAGCGTCTCCTTCTGGTATCTGCGGTACAGGCCGTGGAGCACCTGGGTGGAGGTAAACTGAAAAATAATGGAATACATAGCCTTCGTCCAGCCGAACAGGGCTCCCGCCACCAGAAGAATACACACGTTGATCATCATGATATAATTCCAGGCGTCAATCCCATATCTCTCCGACAGGAAAATGGAAATAAAATCTGTTCCTCCCGTAGTGGCATCGGCTTTCAGACAGATGGTAATGCACAGACCATTGATGATGCCGCCGAAAATGGCGTTCAGCAGCACCTCATCCGTCACCGGCGCCGACGGCAGCATATCCACCAGCAGGCCGGTGAGCACGATGGACAGCACCGAAAAACCGGTGAATTTCTTCCCGATAAACTTAAAGCGATGGCTGCCGGAATGCAGTTCAGAATGACGTTGATGGCAGAATAAGGCACTGCCAGATGCAGGAACGCCGCAAACACTCCTGCAGCAGCAGGGAAAGACCCGTAAATCCACCGGGCAAGCCCTGCTGCATGCACAAAAGTATTGATATTCACGCACTGAATACCGAAGCTGCCACTACCATCAGCGTCCGTTTCACATCTTCCCCTATCAAAACTTTCTTCATAAACCCTCCTGTTTTCGGGAGATATTCTCAGTCACGCAACCGCTTACAGCAGGGTAGCGCGAAGCTCCTCCTGTCTTGGCAGACAGATAAGCCGGTCCGATATCGAAAACGCTTCTGCAGCCGGTCTGGCCTCTGCGTGCAGGCGTGCAACGCTCTCGCGTAAGCCACCGCACACTGGAGGTGAACTCCGGGTTGGAATCCAGCTTCAGGCTGTACTCGATGATATGAGAATTTCTTTCTCCCATCCGTTCTGCCGCTTCTGATGACAAAGCCGCCGTGAGGGATGGTGCTGTGGTCTCTTGCAAACTCTTCCTCGCTGATAAATGCACGGTGGTGTCATAATCAGCAAAGTAGTTGGGCATGGTTACGATCTCTTTTTTCGATGGCTGCCGGTCTGCGCCCTCCTCAGCCACAACAAAGCACTCTCTCGTATGTTTTCTCTCGTTGTCAGATCCGGATTCTCTCCGTTTCTCACAGCTTCCAGGGCCTTTTCCACCGGGATGGTGTACTGCTTGGCATTCTTGACACCCTTGATCCGGCGGATCGCATCGGAATGTCCCCTGACTGACGCCCTTGCCCCCAGAAGGTATAATCACTGCCGCCCGGCAGGATGGCATTGCTGCCAGACGGTTTCAGGGAAAACAGGCCCGGATCCCAGCCTGCGAAATGAGCGCCACATGGCCGCTCTCTTTCGCTGCTGCATCTACATTGGCAAATGCTCCAGGGAATTCTTGCATGGTGTCGAAGCTGTCCACTACGTTGAAATATTTCGCATATTCCGGCGTCTGCTTCGGCAGGTCGGTGGCACTTCCGCCGCACAGAAGCAGTACATCGATCTTATCTGCCATCTTCACCGCATCCTCTGCCGCATATACCGGCGCCCGGTGTCTGGATGTGCAGGCTCTTCGATCTCTTCTGGTAAATACTGCCACAAGCTCCATGTCTGCATTCTGCCGGATGGCACACTCAATGCCTCTTCGAGATTTCCTAACCCATAATTCCTAATTCAAGATACTCATTGTTATTCTTCCTTTCCTGTCTGTGTTTCTTCTATAAAATAGTTGTCTTATTTCAGGAAGCCGTTGATGATCTGTGCCTCAGCCTCTTCCTCGGTCAGTCCCAGGGTCATCAAGCTTGATCAGCTGCTCCTGCGATCTTTCCACGATGGCAGCCTCATGCATCAGACTGGCCTCGGTGCTGTTGGCTGTCAGTTGCGGTACGGCGCTGACGCTGGCATGATCCACATGCGTCACACTCCGTAAAGTCCTGAACAGACATTGTTGCCGTTGATCTTTGACTTGAATAACTGGTGAGATGTTCCTCTGGCAACTGAACGGGATACCACATCGGCGCTGGAATTCTCCCATCCAGATCACCTCGAAGTCTGTCTCTCGCCGTCGGGCGCCGTCTGTCATGATCTTCTCATGAATGATCAGCTTGGCATCTGCAGCCAGCTTTCCTCTCGTGGTGCGGATGGTGAGTTGACACCCTTTGATCTGCACGGTCTCCCATCTCCATGTAGCTGCCCTCATCCAGGGGTAACCTCCGTCACCGGGTTGAGGATCCGCTCGCCGGTACCGGTGCCTTCCCATAATGCTTCTCGATATATTTTACCCGGGCATTCTTTCCGAGGAAAAAGCGGTGAATACCGTCGTGCTGGGAATCCGCAGATGCCGCAGCCTGCCACGATGACCACATCTGCGTCTCTCCCACATAAAAATCATTGTATACCATATCCTTCGGTCCCGACTGGCTGAGCACAACGGGAATGTGGACGCTCTCTTTCTTTGTGCCAGGCTTGATGGTCAATGCCGGGCTTGTCCTGCTTCGGCGCGATCTCAATGTTAGCTGTGGAATTTCTTGCGATTCCCTGGCCATTGGAACGGATATTATAAAGCACCCCCTCCGGAACGCCGTGAAGATCTGCGACCTGTTCCAGTAATCCCTAACTGTATTGCATCCATGTCTGCTCTCTCCTTTGTAAATGGTACGCTTCGGGCTCACATAAGAGTTTCCGGCAAAATCTCATCCTTCGTTCCGGTCTTGCTGATCCGGGTGATAACCACAATGCGGTCAGCGATATTTAAAATCCGCTCTTGATGGAAATGATCAGGATCGAACCGTGGACATCCTCATGAAGCTTCTCAAATACCTGAAAGTTGTGAAGCTCCACAGATCGATGCCGGCTTCCGGCTCGTCAAAATACGGACAGCTTCGTGCCTCTGGCAATGACCATGGCGATCTCGATGCGCTTCAGCTCGCCGCCGGACAGGCTGTCGTTCACTTCCCGGTTGATGTACTCCTGCGCACACAGGCCCACCTCTGACAGATAAGAACAGCCTCCGCCGTCGTCAGATTCTTCCCTGCTGCCAGGGTGATCAGATCCCGCACTGTGATGCCCTTGAACCGCAGCACCGGCTGCTGGAAGGCAAAGCTGATGCCTGCCTTTGGCACGCTCCGTGATATTCATGCCTGTGATATCCTCGCTGTCCAGAAGGATCTGGCCGGAAGTCGGCACCAGAATACCGGCAATGATCTTTGCCTGTGGATTTGCCGCCGCCGTTGGGGCCGGTGATGGCCACAAACCGCCTTCTATTTTTCAGATTAATGTTCTTTAATATTTCCGATCTCCCGTTGGTCTTCATTGACCTCATAGGAGACGTTCTTGAGTTCAAGCATACCCTTTCTCCTCCGTTTTCCTGAATTCACCTTATTCTACCACAATCTAATAGGAAATCAAATGAAAAATATGTGCTCTCCTGCGCTATTCCAGGTAGTTTTCCGTAATTCCCTTTCTTCCTCTCCAAGGCCAAGTCCTCCCGCAAAAAAGCATCCATGGAGCCATAATGCCGATCCACTTCCGCCCACAGCCGGATCAGGTAGCTCTCTGGCCGTGTTCATGATCCGCACGCCATTTAACACCTTCTCATCCGGTACGGTTTCCGCCAGAATGGGCGATCATCCGGTTTAAGTTTTTCTCCAGATACCGGTCCGTCAGGAAGATAGTCTGCCCGGATCACCGGTTCCGATACGCCCAGCGCCCACAGCAGGTATACCGCGCCCATGCCCGCCCGGTCGCCTGCGGAGCAGTGCCAGCAATGCGCCCTCCCGGTTGTTTAAAACAGCGTCGAAAAAATGTCCGATAACGTCGAACTGTTTCCTCATGCAGCACCAGCTGGGCGTATGATCGGACATGAACTGCTCCGGCCGTTTTCTCCAGTCTGGAATGAGCTCCACGAGAAAAATCCAGCAGTCCCTTGTTCTCCGCTTTTTCCTCATGGGTCATGCCCATCTGCGCCTCATTTTAAAATCGGATTGTGCATATAGGTTCACACCGGGAAGCGTCGGATCCGGCTTTTCTGACAGTTCCGCTGCCGTCCGAAATCCACGATCGCCCGCAGCTCATAATCCTCTGTCAGAATCTTCGTATCCGCCTCGGTCATTCCCCGTCAGACAGCCGCTGCGGATCAGCCGGCGGGGTTTGATCTGATGTCCGTCCTTTGTCTTATATACGCCCAGATCCCGGGCATTGGGAATCCCTTCCAGCAAGATTCTTCCGTTTTTCATCCTGTTTATGACTCATATATATTTCTCCGTTCTGTCTTGCTTTTCTCTATGCATAGGTGATGGTATCAACGATGAGCAGGCTCACATAGATGTAAACCTTTTGCCCCCTGGTATCGTGATGTATCTATTATAGAAGAATTTCTTCTTCCTGGCAACCGGTTCTAATGATACAAAAGCGCCCCGGAGGAGGCTTTCTTCCATTCCCGGCCTTTTATCCGTATCACAATATTTACAATAATCTTTTCCAGATCTGCCTCTTACAGTGTCTCCGGCAGCAGATTCTCCATGCTCTTCAGACTGATGCCCAGTGTGTGACATGTTGTGCAGCAGGGCAAGGTGGACGGTGTGAGGATGCCCATAGCGCCCAGCACGTCAGCGTCGTGTTGATGCCCACATCTTCCGGTAGTTGCCGTGGATCCGCTTCATCAGTCCGGCACTCCAGTTCTTTCAGCGTTACCAGCTCCTGCAGATCATCCGCAGTGATGGTGATGTCCGCGATCCACGGGCGATCTCTGCGCCGTCGCTGACTGCGATTCCCCACATCTGCCGCAGACAGTGCCGGGGAACGTTGATGCTGCTCGCCGATCATGATGACGGTACGGCCTGCTGCCTTCTCTGCCTCTGGATGAAGTTGGCCTTATCCTCCGGCAGTACCTCTGCATGATACTCATCACACCGATCTTGCTGCCACAGCTGCAGCGGTCCGCTCGCTGTCGCCGGTCATCATGACTGTCTTGGTGATGCCAGCTGCCTTCAGGGCTGCCAGCACAGCCGGTGCCTCCTCACGCAGGGGATCCTCAGCCCAATACCGACGACCGCAGAAAGGACACCTTCAATGGCCAGATACAGATGAAATCTCCGGTGACAGGCTGTCAAACTTCTCCTGCTCCCCTGCCGGGATGACGCAGTGCTCATCCTCAAAGACAAAGTGATGGCTGCCGATGACAACCCGTTTCTCCTGAATGGTGGATGCAATGCCGTGTGCCACGATATATTCCACCTTGGAATGCATTTCCTCATGCTCCAGGTTCTGATCCTGGGCTGCCTTTACCACAGCCTTTGCCATAGAGTGCGGGGAAATGCTCCTCCAGGCAGGCAGCCACACGGAGCATATCTGCCTCTTTTCTTCCGTTGAACGGTACAACCTCTTTTACGGTCGGACGCGCCTTGGTCAGGGTGCCGGTCTTGTCAAATACGATGGTATCAGCTGCGGCAACTGCCTCAAGAATTTGCCGCCCTTGACCGTCATATGATGGCTGCCTGCCTCACGGATGGCGGACAGTACCGAGATCGGCATAGCCAGCTTCAGTGCGCAAGGAGAAATCTACCATCCAGCACGGACAATTGCCCGGGTTGCATTTCTTGTCAGCAGATATACCAGGCCAGTGCCCAGCAGGGGTGTAAGGTACGAGGCGGTCTGCCAGATGCTCGGCCTTGCTCTCCAGACCGGATTTCAGCTTCTCGGACTCTCGATCATGGACACGATCTTCTCATAACGGGTAGAACCGGCCGTCTGTTTCACGCGATGGTGATCTCGCCCTCTTCCACAACGGTACCTGCATAAACATAGCTGTCCAGAACCTTGTGTACCGGCAGGGACTCGCCGGTCATGGATGCCTGGTTGACCATAGCCTCGCCCGCTTCCACGATGCCGTCGAAGGGGATCACATTGCCCATGTGTACGATGACAGAATCACCGGCCTGTACCTTGGAAGAATCCACCAGTACCTCCTGTCCCTCTGTTTCAGCCATACCTTGCCTACACGTGCAAGGGACATGCTTCTCGCCAGATCGCTGACAGATTTCTTGTGGGTCCCACTCCTCCAGGATCTCACCGATGCCAAGCAGGAACATGATAGAGCCTGCGGTCTTCATATCGCCGCGGAATACGGATACCCCGATGGCGGTCGCATCCAGTACCGGTACCTCCAGACGGCCTTGGCCAGCGTCTGTACCCGTGCTTCAGATATTTCACGGACTTGATAGCAGTCCACACGGCCCGGATGGAATACGGCACAAATAATTTTCCTGCATAACGCAGAACGACCTTCATGACCAGCTTTTCCTGATAAGCGGAGTTCAGTTCCTCGGCCCGAGTGCGCCAGATACTCCTTAGGTACCAGCGAACTGTCGAAACGGAACTGCTGCAGCTTCTCTAACAATACCTGCCGGTCTGTGGTATATACAACGGACGCATCCCCGGTCCGCTCATACACCTTCGCCTGCTCCACGCCTTCGATCTGTGTCAAATAATACTGCAGCATATCTGCCTCTTCACAGGTCATACGGCTTTTGATCACATGGATACGAAGTCTGCCCCGCATCTCATGCTTTATCTGAAATCTCATATAAATCCTTCCTCCTGTGCAAAGGAGGGCGCCCTGGTTCTCCTCATATGGTTCGATCCGCGGCACCTTGTCCTGCAACTTATTCAGCCTCTATTTGTCTCTGTCTCAGATTCGCAGCAGCAAGCCTCGTCCTCGAAAAACTTCCTCTTCCTTCTTGGCACGCTCTTCATTGATCTGCTTTGCCTCAGCGAGGATGTCCTCAGCGTTCTCCTGTACAGTAGATGCTGTCTTCATGACACAATCCTTTGCGCGAAGAACGGCGGCTGTGCAGCCTGTGTAAACTTTCTTTGCATCCTTGCTGGACAGCACCTTGATGCCGGCTGTACCAAATAAAACGCCACCTGCAAAAACTCCGAGTTTCTTAAGTACTGAACTTTCAATCATGATTCTTTATCCTCCTTTTTTATTTGCGCCGGTGTCCTGTATATAACACCATGCCATACAGATCACTGTGGCCCAAGCCCCAAAACTTATGCTGTTTCATCAGGAATCACCTCTTATGAATGAATGATATTCCAAAGGCGCTGCATTTGCAACTCCCCTTTGGTAAATACATCATATACGCATCTATCCTGATTCGTCAAACCTAACTTTTATTGATATTTTTATCACACTTTTTCGTTAGCTTTCACTAATCAATCGTTTCAAATCCCTTGTTTTATTTTAGTTTTTTAGATATAATATAATATTACTACATAAATTAAGAGGTATTTTTTCACTATGAATAAAGGAAATTAACGAGATCCGCAAGCAGTTTACGCCCAACTGCACCATCACCCGTATGTGCGGCTGCTATGTGGATGGCGAAAAACAAAAACCGAGCTCCGGGAGGCATTTCTCTCTCTTCCGGAAGAAGAGATGTTCAAATATTTTGATATTTTCCGTAAAACCCTTTCCGGAACCCTTGGAAAGAACCTGCTGAATATGGGTTTCCGCTGGACAACGAATTCACCGGCGGCACGCAGGAATTTCTCATGAAGCTGCGGGACAACCCAGCTTACCGACGAAGATCTGCTGGAGCAGTTTTATGATAAAATTATCACTTCCTATGATTATGGGAAAAATTTTCTCATTTTGCTCATCCATGCCGCCTACGACATTCGGGCAAAGCTTCTGATAATATGGAAATGTTTGACGCCTCCGACGAGGTGTACGACTACATCCTGTGCAGCATCTGCCCGGTAGATCTGTGCAAGCCCGGTCTATCCTACAACGCACAGGACAACCGCTTCCAGGACCGTATCGGGACTGGATCGTGGGGAACTGCCAAACTTGGCTTCCTTTTCCCGGCCTTCAACGACCGCAGCACCGACATCCACAGTGTCTGTACTATTCCAAGAATCGGGCCTCTTAAACGACAGCCTCATTGATGCCATCTTCGGCTGTCCCAGCCCGTGTCCGCCGCCGAGCAGAAGGAAGTGTTCCACGCCCTCATTGAGGACACCCTGGGGAGGACTGCTCCTACGAGACCGTGCGCACCATCCATGAAAATCTCAACGAAATGATGGAGGAGCATCAGGACAGCCGATCCGCTGGCGCTGGACAAGGACGAGGTGCGGTATCTGTTTGAAAAGCGGCGTTGCCGAGGAAAAGCTGGAAAATTTTGATGACAGCTTTGCAAACACTGCCGGAGAAAACACCACCCTGCTGGCCACCAACGTGGTGAATACGAAGAAATTTGAGATCAAGACGCCGGACATCGTCATCCAGGTCAACCCCGAGCGCACGGATCTGGTGGAGACCCGGATCATCGACGGCCGCCAGTGCCTGGTCATCGCCGTGGACGACCATGTGGAGATCAACGGCATCAACGCCCCCGCACGATGAAGCCGAAAGCTGCGAGAGCAACCATAAGTGAAGAAACAGACGGTGATACGGAGCTGTAAACCAAGAAACGAACTCCCCGAAGTATGGTAAAGTACGCCGGGGAGTTTCCCTCTTATTTCAGTGGATCACCGCCTCCACCTCGTCGGTGTACTGGTCATCGGTGACAGCTTTGTACCGCGGCCCCGTATACCAGTCGGTGAATCCGTTGTCGATCTTGTAAATGCTGCCGGTCTCGGTGTTTACGATCCGCTCATAGCCCAGGGCATCGCTCTGCTTCTGGCTGATGATGTCCTGACTTTTATTGCGGTTCTCCCAGGGAGGACATGATGGTGTCCGACATCTCACTGGCTGTCTGGCTCAGAGATTGAGAGGTGGCCGCAGACTGATTGCTCTGGGACATGGCAAAGTCTACGAACTGCTGGGTGTACTGCAGGCTGCTTAACACTTTTCCCAGTGTTGCTTCCCAGTCCAAAACGTATCTTTTGCCGCACTGAGCACGGTGATAATATAGGCTGAATAATATCCGGCAACATCCGGCTGGGCACCACATCTGCCGAAAACATTCCCTCGCCCGCCATGCCGTCCAGCGTAAGGTGCCCCGGGCACTGCCGGATTGACAGCCACGCTGCTCATTCCGCTGCTGCTGGCAAACTGCTCCGTCACAGAAAAGTTTTCTATAGAAGGAACCTGTATGCTGTCATAATCGGACGTATTCCCGATGGCATAGGCCAGTTGCGGAAATATGTGAAACAGCCCTTCCGTTGACGGATCGGTCAGCACCGGGTAACTGGCAAGGTCTGCCCATACAGGGCCATCATGGTGCGGGCATCCTCACTGACAAACAGCGGCTCCATTTTCAGCATAAGAACACCTGGTTCACCGGGTTTGCCGGATCAAACACCCGAATGGCATGGTACATCCCGGTCAGCATGGGAGAGGACTGCACCGTCCACCCCTGGGGAATGTTCATGCGCTAAATTCCGTGCAGCTGTAGGGCACCAGCGCCTGAGACGATGCCAGGGGGGCACCACCGTCCAGTTGTCCTCTATCGCATTTTGGGCCTTTCCAGACAGGGGAATTGCCGTTCTGCCTGCCAGATCTGTGCTTCCCGTTGTGTCGTCGCCTCATCTTCGCCATTCTGATCACCAGCGCCGTCTCCGTCGGTTCCTGCGGCCATCAGATTTCCTGCTGCCCGTGCAAATACCAGCTCCATGTTCTCATCGGCCATGGTCAGCAGGCCATCTGCCAGCGTGTACGCATCTGCCACACCGTCCATGGTGATGTCGGTTTCATCCCAGGACAGCTCCCGCAGCACGCCGTCATAGTCCATCGTTCCTGTACCGTCCTCCAGCAGCTGCAATGCCAGAAACATCCATATCCTCTAGATCTTCTTTTTCCACCGTCAGGCCATTGTAGGACATGCGAACCAGCGTCCATGCCCCGGCCAGGGGTATCTGCGCCTGCCGTTTCTGCCGCTGCCTTGCCGCAGGCTGTCAGCCCAAACACCGGCATTGATAAGATTGTCCCCCAGCAGCACAGCTTTTGCAGCTCCCAGCCACTGATCAATGTCCTCTCGATTTTCCGCAATATCCTCTGTGATGCCGACAGATTTTCTGTCTTTGTTACAACCTCTGCTTGTGATCGTTTTCTTCCCAGGTTCATTGCATCCCCTCCCCGGCCAGCGCCTCCTTCAGTACCTCCCGAACGGCCTTCCAGCCCTCAGTCGCATAGCAGCTGCCGTTCCGCACCAGATTGCCGTTTTCAAATCCAGCGTCCATGTACTTCCGTCCGCCATTGTAAAAATCAACGTATCTCCGGCATCCGCCGCGCGAAGGTCGGTTTCTCCCCTACTTTCATCTGCTCAGCGCTTTCAGGCAGGCAACGATCGTTTCTCCGTCTGTGATTTTCCACTCATTTCGTCCTTCTGCCTCCTGTACATAGGTCAGCGTCTCCGGTGTCCCCATGTATGCGGCCAGCTCCGCCAGCGAAAGACCCGGAAACGTGACTTCTGTCTCCCATCACATCGTCTCTGCCTTTGGCCATAGGCATCCACCGTGTACCAGGCAGAGGTGGCTGTGTGCCTGTATCTGCATCAATCTGTACATTCTCGTAGAGCTGGATGGTAGTCGTGCCATCCCCATTGTCGGTGCACGCCCCCTCCGGCGCCAGAAAATCATGTTCCCTCTGATAAAAAGCCCGGGCCAGCGCCACCAGTTCCTGCCCTGATACGGAGCCATGAAATCCGCCGTCTCTGTGCCCGCCTCTGCCGAACGCCCGTCGGCCTTCTCTCGGTCTGCTGCGGCTTCCAGTCCGAAAAGGACAAGGGTATACTCTCCCGTCAGCAGATTTTCCGATTCGCCGCCTGCCAGCTTCTCCTCTTTCCGCTCCACCGTCATCACCACCTGCTGCGGATAAAAAGCAAAATGGAATCCGGCAAAGAATCCGTCAAGATCCGTATCCGGCTCCTGCACCACCTTCGTCACATCTGTGGAAGCGCCTTCTCCCGCCAGCGTCAGATCATAAATGACTCTTCATATGCCGGGAATCCGACTGAAAATAGCAGTACAGCCGCAGGCCATCGTGGCATCCAGCGCATATTTCACCTGGCCGTCTGCTTCCGCATAAGCATAGCCCTGGTAAGCTGCATTTCACCGGCAGCCGTCTTTGCCGCCGTCTGCTCGTACTTTCCGGCTGTATCCACAGCTGTCCTTCCTGTCCGTTGTCCATAGCCAGTACGTAAGCACG
>VOFH01002835.1_pt1 | contig 21389 bp, 19 predicted proteins | sample 5384091 | NCBI WGS metagenome assembly VOFH01 (sample SAMN12384727, study PRJNA508395) | human gut metagenome | isolation source: healthy gut G | host: Homo sapiens
AAATAATTTATTGTAACCTTTCTTTTTTATCAGTTATCAAATCCTTCAAATCAACTTGTAATATCTCCGCAATCCGTTGCAAGGTTTCCAAATTAGGCTGAATCCGATTACAGGCATAGGCATTGACCATACTGAAACTCTTATCTAGCTGTTTAGCTAACCACGTTTGAGAAATACCTTTTTCGGATAAAACAGTCTTTATTCTATTCAGTTTCATTACTTGATATGATTTTATTAGACAAATATAGGGAATTATATTCGATAATAGTGTATATTTGCATTAAGAAAAGTCAGTTCTTAAATGAGTTATACCTCAAAGTAATTGAATTTAGACATATTTATGGGAAAGACAGTAACAACATATCTCATTGATGGAGACCCAAAAGGAACTCAATACGCATTCATTAGCAACAAAATTTGCCAAATGTTTGTCGTACCACGTTCTAATCTCTCTTATTTGAATACACAAGAGAAGTTACAAAAACCTGCATTCTATATATTGCTGGGGGAAGATGAATCAACCAAGCCGCAGGCGTATATAGGTGAAACGGAGAACTTTAAAGAACGTGTAAAAGACCACGATAGCAAAAAATCGTTTTGGCAAAAAGCACTCATATTTGTATCGAAAGACGCCGATATGACTAAAGTTGATGTGCAATACCTAGAACATAAAGCTATAGCCGAAGCCAAGAAAGCAAACGCTTTTGTTTTAAGCGATAATAAACAAATTCCTAAAGCCCCTAACCTACCGGAGCATCAACAGGACTCAATGAATGAATTTTTCGAAGATGTGAAGTTTTTGGCATCATTTATCGGTTGCAATATTTTTGAAGTATCACAACCCAAAGAAGAACATCTATTCTACACCAAAGGTAGAGGATGCAATGCAAAAGGTTTCTACAGTTCCGATGGATTCACAGTCCTAAAAGGAAGTACTGTTGCCAAAACAATGGTTCCGTCTTTCAACTGGAAAGAAAAACGAGAAAAGATGCTTCAAGATTACACTTCTACTGAGAACGGAATATTGGTATTGACATCAGATAAAACTTTTTCAAGTCCCAGTACTGCCGCAGATTTCTGTATTGGTAGCAGCAACAACGGCTGGTTGGTATGGAAAGATAAAGAAGGAAATACATTGGACTCAGTTTATAGAAAACAGTTGGATTAATAACATATCAGTTGGAGGCAAATATGGAAATTATCAATCTACTAGACTTCACAGACCGCATCGAGTTGAGAGAATGGCTGAAGGTCAACCATAATCGGGTGAAATCGTGTTGGGTTGTAACTTCACGCTCTAAACAGCCCACATACGAATGTATTCCATACATTGAAGTTGTTGAAGAAGCATTGTGCTTCAGGTGGATTGATTCAACTCTAAAGAAATTGCCAGACGGATGCCTTGCACAGCGGCTTTCACCTCATCGCAAAGGAAGTCATTGGACTGAGTTAAACAAAGAACGTTGTATCAATCTTGAAGACCGAGGACTTATGACAGATGCCGGACACCAAGCCTTTGAGAAAGCCTATTCCTACGAAATAGTTCCCAAAGGCTCTCTTATGGAAGAAAAACCGCATTCCTTGATTTAGCCGAGCTTCGTACCGAACGGAAAATCATTTCTACAATAGAAAGCCCCCATTCGGGAAAAGTCATCGATACCTATCAAATAGTCGAAAGGAAACAGTCTTCGTACCGGTCGCTTCTCCTCCATCGCTACAATCTGCTCACGTCGCAGCAACAACGTTCGCCCCCCAATGATCCGGCAAAGCATCCGAGAAACATCCAAATATATCTTTCTCCGATTGCGTATATTGCTGTCCCTGATAATTATTCAGATCATCGCTCAAAAACAAATCTCCGTGTTTTTTTCAAAACATCCATCATTGAGAGTAAAACAATAGCAATCCGAGCTACGAAGAGATTCATAGCCTAACTCACCAACGAGTTCTGTTTCTTCGATCCAATCAAAATCGGCATATACATATAGCGTCTTCATCGCTTACTCTTTCTTCGAAGCACGTTCCCTTGTCTTCAAACTCAAATTCTGCAAAGCTTTTCCCAATTTATCTTCTTTGACCAGCCACAGAATATCATCATCAAGCTGCAGAGCATACAGCACTCGCAAGTATATTCCGATTGCTACCGTCGGTGCGCCTTTCTCTATTCGGAACACAGTCAACGGGGAACAAGTGCCCGTTCCGCCATCTGAGCCACACTCAAATTCCTCCGCTATCGAGCCAGTTTTATCTGCTCTCCCACAACCGACATCTTCTGCTCCAATTTTCGAGGCAACTTAATCCCCATTGTATTCTTTGTCATAATCAACTTATCATATAATATGAAAATATTACTTTTTATCTATTTAATGATATATTGCAGACAAAATCGCAAGACTAGAAGACACAGCAGTATAAAGGCTCTACACTTTTTCAAACGAATCATCCCCATTACACGACATTTTTCCAAGCGAATTAAATGTCTATTCTACAAAAATTACCTTACAACATATATTCAAGATTAGTTTGCTATTCAAATGAAAACCAACTTTACTTTATCCCCGTATTCCTATATACGTTCAATAAAGTAAAGTCAAAATAAGGGAGAAGAGATGGCTGCACTATGATGAAATAACTTCAATCATTTTTCTTTTGGCTGCAAAACGTAGAGTAACCGAGTGTAAAGATCGAACAAAATACAACTCCGAATAGAACACATAACACTCGCATGGGAACCAGAAAATACCTGTGAATCTATCCTCGATTTTACTACCCTTTTGGGCAAAACGAACTCCGACATACCCTATCTTTGTGAACAAGATCTATCGAAGCCCTAGAAGGCAGTTTTTACCCTTTCTCCCTCTGTTCGAAGAGAAACGATAAAAAACATTAAAACATCGGTTCTTAGCGAAAAAACAAGTAACTTCGTAAAGTTTCCACCTTTTAAATACAAACTAGCGAAAATCAGTCAGCATACGATATTACATTGTATAAAAAATTATATTAAGATACTACAATATGTCAAACATTATTCTTGATACAAAAAATGTAGGGAAGATCAAGGGCCTTTTCTACCTCCCCGATTATCAACGGGGTTATAGATGGACCTCGGAGGAAATAAAACTCCTTCTCGATGACATTTATGAAAGTGCGGGAAAGCCATATTGCTTACAACCAATTGTTGTAAAGAAAAGCAATGAGAGGTTCGAGCTCATTGACGGGCAGCAACGTCTTACAACCATATACCTCATCTGCAAGTATATGGAAGCAAAACTGGGAGATCTATATGAACCTAGCTTTAAGTTAGAGTATGAAACTCGTAAAGAATCAGCAAACTTTCTTGGTAATATTGATCTTTCGCTTAGAGAGCTGAATATAGATTATTATTTTATCGCATCTGCATACGAATATATAGAGCAATATTTTACAGAAAAGACACAGAGTGAGCGTCGAGAAATGGCAGCTTACCTGACCAAACTCAATGAATATTTCATATCATCAGTAAACGTCATTTGGTACGAAGTGGATTCTGCTGAGAATGGTATTGAGCTATTTGAGCGTCTAAACATTGGAAAAATTCCACTGACAAGCTCGGAACTTGTCAAAGCCTTGTTTCTTAAAGACAGTGTGCGAGACAAGATGTCAGGACGACAGGAGGAAATCTCACTCCAGTGGGACATGATTGAGCAAGAACTACAAAATCCATCATTTTGGGGCTTTTTGTCCAATATTGATGGAGATCAAATGCCAACTCGTATAGATCTTATCCTTGATCTGATGGTAGACAAATCAGGGAATGATCGTGAAAAGTATCGTACATTCTTTTACTTTGATCGACAAATAAAGTCTCTATCGGAAACCACCACAGAAAATCCGCTTCTTGAGATATGGAGTCGCATCTATCATGTGTTTCTTACACTCCGCGAATGGTATACGAACCATGACTTTTACCATAAAATTGGTTATCTGATTACTATAGGAGTTCCACTAAGGAAAATTTATACCGTATGGCAAAATGATGGCAACACTCCTCTTGCTAAGGATATATTTCTTAGCGAGCTCGACAAAATGATTTCAGAATCAATAAGCATTAAAGATAAAGAAGAGTTACTTAGCTTATCATACGATACAAGGAAAGACAAACTACAAAAGGTATTGACTTTGTTTAATGTGGAAACAGAACGTCTGATGGACGATGGTAAACGAAGGTTCCCATTTGACAAACATAAAGATTCTATATGGAGTTTGGAGCATATCCACGCTCAAAATGCCGAAAGCCTTAAAAAGAATAAAGATATTCTTACATGGCTAGAAAGTCATATTGCACTTTTGAAATCTTCTGAAAGTTCTATTTTTGAGGTAAATAATGAACTTATAGAGAAAATGGAGATATTGATTGAACAACTTCATAGCGATAAGGATCCAGGGAATGTGCGTGAACGCTTTAATGAGATTCAGAAGGAAGTAATTATCATATTCACGTCTAAGGAAGATGTCGTTAAGGAGAATAGCTACTCGCATGGATTAGCAAATATGGCACTGCTAGATGTATCTCAAAACGCGGCTCTTAGCAACTCCGTTTTTGATGTTAAAAGACACCGTGTCATTAATTATGATAAAGAAGGAAGATACATTCCAATTTGTACAAAACACGTATTCTTCAAGTACTATACTCAAGAGGGTCCATCGCTTTTCTTTTGGGGAGAGACAGACCGAAGAGATTATGCCGAGGCCCTTAATGAGAAAATTTCACCTTACTATAAACAGGATAATAACGATACCACTATACCCAACTTGACAAATGGAAACTACGACACTGAAGAATCTGATTTCTGAAAACAATCCTTACGGAATAAGTGGAATCACTATACCACGGATTCAACGTGCTTATGCACAAGGCCGATCTGATGCACATGCAGTAAAGACTCGTGAACGTTTTCTATCAGCAATACATGCTGGATTAATAAACAATGGTTTAACCCTCGATTTCATTTATGGTAATATTCAGAATGGTCAGCTGATTCCTCTTGATGGACAGCAACGACTAACTACTCTTTGGCTACTTCATTGGTATGCAGATAAAAAAGAGGGCATCAACGATAAGCGACTTGCGAGGTTTTCATACAACACACGTTATAGCGCGAGAGATTTTCTTATAAAGCTCGTTAACTACGAACCTACATGGAAAACACATCTTAGTGATGAAATTAAAAATGAGGGATGGTTTCCAATGGAATGGAGCAACGATCCTACGGTTAGAGGAATGCTCACAATGCTTGATGAAATCCAAAAGCGTTTTGCCGATATTAATGACTTATGGAACAAATTGGATAAAATTAATTTCTATTTCCGCGATATTGAGGAGATGAAGTTAACCGATGACATTTACATCAAGATGAACTCCCGTGGAAAACCACTCACTGACTTTGAACATTTTAAGGCAGAACTCTTAAAGGTTATGCGTTCTGAAAATGACGATGAAGCTACTGCTAAACGCATTGGCCTTAAGATAGACCGCGAATGGACCGATTTACTTTGGATTTATAGGGATGAGTATAATCTCGTCGATAGCGGTTTTCTAAACTTTTTCCATATGATTTCCCTTATTCTTGTCTATAAGTCAGATCGCTCTTCATCAGAATTTGATTTAGAAGATGATTTCAGTTTACTGGAAAGGCTTTATAAGAATCAACCAAAAAATGTAGTGTTTTTTGAACAAGCCTTTGATTGCATGGTCAATATTCAAAACAAAGCGCAACGTTCTAATTCATTAATACTTAACCCAATTGATATTTTTTTCAACTCTTACCTGTCAAAAGATTATCATGAACACGAAAAAGTTGTCGTATCTCAACAAATTACAGATCTCAATATTTTCAAAGGGGTATTGACCGGAGCCGCGTTGCGTAAAAATACTACCTATTGGTTAATAATGCTCTACTCCTTTCTTATCTATTTAATGAACTATGATAAGATAAAAGAAATGGATTTCCGTCGACGCTTGCGTGTGGTAGTGAATCTGCTCAAAAATTCCAGAAACGAAGTTGTCGATACCCCTAATGGTGATGCAGGAAACCGTATGCCCGCAAATCTTCGTCAGGTAGAAAATATTATTCTTTCTGGGGAAATTGCAGATAGTATAATGATTGATAATGACGTGAGACTGAATTTCAATGTAATTCAGATGGAAGAGGAGCGTCAAAAGCTCCAGTTTACCAAAGAACATCCCGAGCATTCTACTGGTCTTTTTTCAGTTGGAGGATCACTATCTGCTTCAGGGTCGTACAGATGTTGTTGGGTATGAGAATACTCATCTTTATCAGCGATTCATCCATGTCTTTGATAGATGCTCTCGCGATATTATTGACTGTGCAATGTTAGCAACGTATGATTATAGCCAAAGGATAAATAATTGGTGCATTCAACTTGGTTCTGGGAATCAGGATTAAATTGGCAATAAGGCTTGGTATGCATTATTTCATCCGACAGGCAAAAAACATTTTCCACATTTCTGCTTTACTCCTAGCAACATCCCATTATGAAATTCCATGAAACTTTCATTCAACCTCCTCACATTCTTCTCACTCGTTCCGCTTCGCATCATCACTTGCACCCATACTCTCAAGATACTGCAATTCCCGTTCCGCAAACTCACGATTCTCCTCCTCTCCCAGCATTTGATAGAGCAGTTCCCTAGCTTGCGAATAATATTTCAAGTTTACTAATACTTGTGCTGCCCTGCGCCGAAGAAAATGATAAAGTGGAAACAAGGTATTCTTTTCATCACCATACATCTTTATCTGACTGCCAACCAAACTCACCATAGAATAAATATACTCAAGAGCTCCTGTATCCTTCATTTCGACGAGACAGTTGGTAAAATCACGAATCGCATGAATGGATGAATTTCTTTTAGCATTAGTCAAATAATAATAAGCCTTTTCAAAATGCCCTAATGTGAGATAAACAAAACCGATATGATAACAAATCACATAATATTCTTCCTTGCCACGCTCCGGCAATTCCGTCCAGTGGACTTGATAATACCGAAAAATAGAAAGATAACACCCCAACGCCTGAAGATAACATTGCTGCCTGAAAAATTTCTTCCCCCAATAAATAGTAGTCTGCAAGGTAGGCTCGGTATAAGCCAGCAACGCCTGTTGTTCCTCCGTCAGTTCGTCAAACTGTTTGTTTTCCGCTTTTTCTTTAGCATCGTCCAACATATATTTCAACTCCCAATAATCATCATGATCCGTTGTCAATCTAACCTCAATCATACTACTGAATACTCTGCCTTTTTGGGTTTCATCGAAAAAAGCATCCACTCTGTCCGTCCGCATAGCCGACAACTTATAATAAAGAGATCGTTCATTACTGCCTTCAGCTTTCTCCAACGCAATCACCAACTGCCCTTCAGCAAGTGTGATACAGATCAGAGCATCTTTTCCCGCCTGTCCTTTTTCATCCATCACAGCATCTTTCAACCGAAAAGAAAGAATAGACAATAATTCGGTACGCCTCTCTATCCGCCCATTGCAAACCAGTGTCATTCCCTTTATATCTTCCTGTTTCACTGTACCAAAAAGAGAAAGAATATCCTCTATCTGATCCATATCTTGCCGGGAAACATCGACAGGTTCCAACAGCTTACCATGTCCAATCTCCAATTTTCGTCTTAACAAAGCCAAACGATTTTCGAATTCTTTTTTCACCAACACGTCTTGTATTGAAGCAGATTGTTCTGCCAACTCTTTAAAACTACGGGCTATCATAAAAGATGACTCAAGCAATACCCGCAAATGTTGTTTTAACTGAGTTTCACTGCCCGACAAGAACAGACAGGCAGACAGACAAGCCGTAAAAGGTGTCTCACTTTCTCCGTCCTCATGACTTTTACGCAAATAGCAAGTCCAAGCTGTGTATCGGCAGTTAATGTTGTTAATGTCAAAAACTATTTTTTTAGACTGTTCATAGCTACATGCGTAAAAATCTTTATAATATAACTGAATATTCTGACCTGTTTTTTCTCTTAACAAATGAAAATAACCTCCTTGAAAACCGATGATAATGGCATCAGCATCAATTCTCTTCACTAGTTCACAGTGCATGGACTGCACGAACCTGATAAGTTCATCGGTGGTCATCGCCGAATAAATCTTTTCTTGCTGCTTTTTCGGCTTTGTAACAAAATGATAAACTGTTACGAAAACCACCATCATAGATACGAAGACGACAGAAATAATCATATCTTGTTACAGTTAATCTTTGTATGTCTGTAAAAATACAAAATTAATCGGGAAATGTTAGAAGTGATAGGATATTTTAATGAATTCCCCTAAGAAGTTACTTAAAAATCCGGTTCAATCAATTCCTTCCGATGCATCCGGTGCCACCTCCACAAAATCATAAGACATAGAGGAAATTCCATTGGAGATATTCTGAAATACCTAAAAATAGGGATTGTCCATATTTCCACATTTTCATCGAACTTTGCAACCCCAAAAAACGAATAAATGAAGATACTTTATATAATACTGTTTATACAAATAGGATGGATATTCCCGCTCTCCGCACAAAAACAAGATTCCATTTATATCGGAACGCGTCATACATTGTTTTCTGAAATACTGAATGAAGAAAGAAAATATTGGATTTATGTACCTGAGACCAAAGCTGGTGAAAAAGGAAAGGCTTATCCGGTTCTTTATCTATTGGATGGAGATTCCTTCTTTCATTCCGTGGTTGGTTTTACGCGTTTCTTCTCTTCTTCTAAAACCTCAAATTTACCTCCTTGCATCGTTGTTGCTGTCTTAAACACAAACCGGACCAGAGATTTCACTCCTACTTGCTCAGCCGCCCGCCGGGATGGTACCATTTGTCCCTATGATAAGCCGGCAGGTGGTAGAGCTGAACAGTTCCATCGCTTTCTGATAGAGGAACTACGTCTGGAAGTGGAAAATAAAGTTCCTGCCAACGGTACAAACTTTCTTGTCGGACATTCATACGCAGGTTTATTTACCCTACAGACACTGTCAAATCACCCCGAGTCTTTTGACTCGTATATAGCAATAGACCCAAGCTTATGGTGGGACCGAGGAGTTTTTCTACAACAAGCTGCAAAGAATGTTTATCAAAAAGACTTCTCCGGCAAACATTTGTATGTTGCTTTCGCTACCCGCCAACGTCCTGCAATCAAACTTATTCAGTTTTCATTGGCCGACAGCTTAAAAAATAAGATCATCCCTGAAATGAAAAACAAGCATTTGCATGTCATTTATAAAAAATTTCCCGACGAGGTGCATGGCACTATTGCTCTTCCTGCCATTTTCGATGGGTTAAAATCTCTATTTCATAGCACTATTTCAACCAAAGAGGCAACATGATAATTTCTTGCAGTATTCAGTTTCTCACCTGTTGCAAATACGCTCCGGTTACTATTGGTAAAAATAACATAACTGATGCTGATAGTGTAGTCACTCGCTCAATTCCGGGGTATTGCACGGCTATAATTCTCACATCCCCTTCTGTTTAACATCAATTTAAGATTTCAAATTCTATACTTATCATTTTCTAGAATAACAGATTGAGACATTGTATCAACCTTGGCTACAGATTTATGCTATTCTTTCCGGAAATCATGTAATTAGGGTTATAACATCTGTAATTTATCTACACTGTATTTTCAGTCATGTACTTATCTTTGCATCAAGATTCTGGAATTCAAAACTTAATAAAATCAAGTGATAATGAAACGTATACCAGTCATCATGATTGCAAGTTTATTTGTTATAGGAATACCTGCCATAACACAGTCCGATCCGGTTCCCAAGAAAAATGGTAATAAGTATGTGCTTTACGAAAAACGTACAGATAACGGGGCGGTCTGTCACCTATTTCAAGCGCAACAAGCGAATGGATGTTTGGAAAAACCGATGGTAAAGGGTACACTGTTTCGCTGTGGTGTATGGCACATGGAAGAAATCAAAGGAAACCCGAAATCACAAGAGGCATACAAAACGAGTAAACAAGTATAGGAAAAAAGAATATTATGACATTAGATGATTTTTTGAATCATATTGAAGCCGGCGGTGCACTCAATACACCGGAAATCTATCGGCTGATGGATGAAATGAGCGATGAAGCCCGGCGCGTTACCTGTGAGATAAACAACTCGTACCATTCACAAGAAGAATTGCGTGCGTTCATGTCGCGCCTGACCGGTAAACCTGTGGACGAAACATTCAAGATGTTTCCTCCGTTCTACACAGACTTCGGCAAGAATATTACCATCGGGCGTCGTGTCTTTATCAATGCCGGTTGCCACTTCCAGGATCATGGCGGTGTGACGTTGGGTGACGGCTGTCTTATCGGGCATAATGTGGTCTTTGCCACGCTCAATCACGGTACGGCTCCCGAAGACCGCGGGGCGATGTATCCGGCGCCTATCCGGTTAGGCAAAAATGTATGGGTAGGTTCCAACTCCACCATCCTGCGGGGTGTGACCGTGGGTGACAACGCCATTATCGCCGCCGGATCTGTGGTGACGAAAGACGTAGCGGCCAACACGGTTGTAGGAGGTGTACCGGCAAGGCATATCCGAGATATCGACAGGAACGAAAAGTGATAGCCTATGGAATCGGAATCACTAACCAACCATACTGCCATCCTTGTCAGATCCATCCGAACGGTACACCATACTGAACGGGTTGTGCGGATTGGTTCTACCGGGCATTACACTGACCAACTTTCCGGAGTTCTCGTTGTATTCCCTTCTTCCGGTTGAAACGACGAGTGCCATGCCTACTGCCGGAGTCGGCCGTATCATAATCTGCAATACATCTTTATCGACGGCAGATTTTGCACAAGACTCTTGCTACTGTCCGATATCGGTTTCTCCATCATCATCACCAATGCGGCAAGAAAAAGAGGCTGATTTTCCTGATCTGCTTGAAGTGGGAACGTTGGATGAGATGCATGTAAAATAATGTCTGTAATTGAGGTTATACAATCAGTAATCCATCTACCGGCTTTTCCTGTAATCCGCTGTAATTTTGCACTATGATAAAGAAAACAATAAAAATTTAAATTACATCGGTTATGAAACGTACAACTATTTTAATGGCTGCTTTCCTCTGCCTCTTCGGCCTGACGGAAAGCCCGGCACAAAACACTCACAAAAATATGGAACAGTTAAATCTGACACAGGAATGGGACAAGACGTTCCCGAAGAGCGACAAGGTGAACCATAGCAAAGTGACTTTCATAAATCGTTACGGCATCACGCTCGCCGCCGACCTGTATGCACCGAAAACGATTTTCGGAGGTAAACTGCCGGCCATTGCTGTCAGCGGTCCGTTTGGAGCTGTAAAGGAACAGTCGTCGGGGCTGTATGCCCAGACATTTGCCGAACGAGGATTCCTGACGGTTGCTTTCGATCCTTCGTTTACCGGTGAAAGCGGTGGACAGCCTCGCAGCGTAGCTTCGCCAGACATCAACACCGAAGACTTCTCGGCGGCGGTGGATTACCTTGCGACACGTCCGGATGTGGATGCCGAACGAATCGGCATCATTGGCATTTGTGGTTGGGGTGGTTTTGCTATCAATGCGGCTGCCAACGACACACGTATCAAGGCAACGGTAGCTTCCACTATGTACGACATCAGTCGCTGTACAGCAAACGGTTATTTCGATGCCGCAGACAATGCGGATGCACGCTACAAAATACGTCAGGAGTTTAACACCCAGCGCACGGAAGACTACCGTACTGACACTTATCCCCGCACCGTGATGAACCCGGAGCCTACCGGTGATGCGCCACAGTTCATAAAGGATTATTACGATTATTACAAGACCGAACGAGGTTATTATCCCCGTTCCATCAACTCCGGTTTGGGCTGGAACAAAACCTCCAATCTTGCATTTCTCAACGCACCTATCCTTGCGTATGCCGATGAAATCCGCAGTGCCGTGTTGCTCATTCATGGAGAAAAAGCTCACTCCCGCTATTTTAGTGAGGATACTTTCAAGAAGCTGAAAGACGATAATAAAGAACTGATGATTATTCCCGATGCCGTACATACGGATTTATATGACCGGACAGACATTATTCCATTCGATAAGCTGGAGGAATTTTTCAAAGAATACTTAAAATAGAAGACTTCAAGAAAAAGAATGGGATAGCTCAGAAAGCGAAAATGTATTGCCGATGTGGGTGGCTGACATGGATTTCCGTACAGCCCCCACTATCGTCGATGCTTTACGCCGACGGGTGAAACACGGTATTTTCAGTTATACCCGTGTGCCCAACAGTTATTACGAGGCTGTTACAGATTGGTTCGCACGCCGTCACAGTTGGACGATTGACTGCACATGGATAATTTACACATCAGGCGTAGTCCCGGCCATCTCGGCAGTCATCAAGGCTTTGACCGTTCCGGGAGATAAGGTGTTGGTGCAGACTCCGGTTTATAATTGTTTCTTTTCTTCAATCTGTAACAATGGGTGTGAAATGGTATCATCACCGTTGATCTTTGCAAGTAATACTTTCACCATCGATTATGAAGATTTAGAGCGTAAGACTGGTAATCCGAAAGTGAAGGTGATGCTGCTGTGCAATCCTCACAATCCTGCCGGAAGGGTGTGGAAACGTGAAGAACTGGTACGTATTGGTGAAAATAGAACGCAACTATATACTTTACCATACCAAGCATTACGTATAACAAAGTAAATAGTTGCGACTTAATTTTTATCTCATTTTTTCTTTTCTTCCATAACTGCCAACTATTGATTATATTCTGCCATACCACATAACTACCCGGACCGACAGACGATAAAGGATTAAGATACGTAACCGCCATCCAAATAGCTAGTACTGTATTTTTTTGCCCCAATGCCTGTCCTGCACTTATACGGTCATTGTATGCACTACCAATTCTTTTACCAAAATAAAATTGTAAACAACAAGTTACTAAACCAGCAAAAGCAATCAACATCTCTACCGTTACATCAGCTGTACTGTTAACCAAAGAACGAGTAGTCTGCCCCATTACAATGGTCAATGCTACCGCCCATAAATAAAAAGCCGAAGTATGATATTCCAGTAAAAACTTATGGAGCCGGGGAATATAATAACGGAATAATAAAGCGATAAAAAACGGCGCAAGCAACAATGGGAAAACCTTACTTAAAATCTTAAGAAAAGCAATACCAAAAGTAACATCCGTATGTGGCTCAACCAATGGAAATACCAAAGGAACTGCTATTGCAGCCAAAATATTTGAAAGTAATGTATAAGTAGTCAAACTGGAAGCACTTCCACCTAGTTTTCCCGTAATTACTGCCGCTGCCGTAGCAGTAGGACAAATAAGACAAACCATAGCCGCCTCGAATATCTCCTTATAAGATTCGTCCATCGGACAAAATATCAACAACAACGCAATAATACCACAAGAAATGGCTTGAATAGCCAACAACCAGCCATGCCATACTCTAGGAACCAACTCTTTTGGTTCAATTTTACAGAATGTAAGCAACAATTGGGCAAAAATCAAGGAAGGAGTTAAGAAAAGAAATCAACCCATTCATAAATGGCTTTGTCGGCTCCAGAAAAGTGAAGTTGGCAAAAACAAAATAGCCGATAACCCCTGCAAGCATAGCTAAAGGTAACGTCCAATTCTTCATAAACTTAAGCAAATCCATCTTTCAATACTTATTTTGGGATACAAAATAAAAGAATTTAGTCCAAATACTCGTCTATTTTTCGGGTTTTGTGGCAAGTTTCGAATAAAAAACGCAAAACTTAAAGACAAAAGCCGAGTTTTCACTAAAAATCGCTACATTTGCAACTTAATTGATATGAAAACCGATAGACTTAAAATAATATTCCTGTTGTGTAGCCTGTGGCTGGTCTTCCCCTGTTTCTGCCTGGCGGCAAAGGGAAAGGACTTTGTAGTCGTCATTGATCCCGGTCATGGCGGACATGATCCCGGTGCTATCGGCAGACGTGGAAAAGAAAAAAACATCAATCTGAACGTAGCTTTAAAAGTAGGACAACTGATCCAAAATAACTGTAATGACGTAAAGGTAATATATACCCGGAAAACAGATGTCTTTATCCCTTTGGATCGTCGTGCACAAATAGCCAATAATGCCAAGGCCGATTTATTCATCTCTATACATACTAATTCCATAGCCCGTGGCAGAACTGTACGGGGAGCAGAAACTTATACGTTAGGACTTCACCGTACTGAAGAAAATTTGGAAGTTGCTAAAAAGGAGAACTCGGTTATTTTGATAGAGGATAATTATGAACAACGTTATGCCGGATTCAATCCAAATTCTTCTGAAAGCTATATTATTTTTGAATTTGTACAAGACAAAAATATGGAGAAGAGTGTAAAATTAGCCACTCTTATCCAAAAACAATTCAAGAATACAGCCAAACGAATAGACAAAGGAGTACATCAAGCCGGATTTCTAGTTCTACGCGCCACTTCCATGCCTAGTGTTTTGGTTGAATTAGGTTATATCTCAACACCGGATGAAGAACAATATCTTTTATCCGATGCAGGCACTACGGCATTATCTAACAGCATTTATAAAGCATTCCTCAATTACAAGCGCGAACATGATGCCCCCACCGGTCGCAGCAGAGTACAAGGACAAGAATTGCCGGAACCAGAAAACAAACCGAAAGAATCAAGAATAGAAATACAAACTGCGGAACCAGACACTGCAACGGAACCTGACAAAGTTACCAAAAAGCCTGTGCCTACCACACAAAAAAAGATCACAGGCGACCAAGCCCGAACATCTGCCAAGCCTGTATTTAAAATACAAATATTGGTATCAAACAAAATATTACCCAAAGGAAGCAAACAACTGAAAGGTGTATCACCCGTTAGCTATTACCGTGAAAAAGGACTTTATAAATATACTTACGGAGAAAATACGGATTATAATAAAATACTACGCATGAAACGTAATATTACTCCTAAATTTAAGGACGCTTTCATTATCGCTTTCAAAAACGGAGAGAAAATGAACGTGAACGAAGCCATCAAAGAATTTAAAAAGAATAGATAATATAAAAGGTACAATTGAAATGACGAAAGAGGTAAAAATAGGATTAATAGGCATCGCTGCATTGGCTATGCTGATCTTTGGTATCAACTACCTGAAAGGAATAAATATGTTCCAATCTGCCAACTACTATTATGTAGAATATACCAATATAAACGGATTAGCCGGATCAAGCCCCGTCTTTGCCAATGGTTATAAAGTAGGTACAGTAAGAAATATCAATTACAACTATGCAAAACCGGGACATGTCACAGTAGAAGTGGAAGTGGACAAGGAAATGCGTATCCCCAAAGGAAGTACAGGAGAATTGGTTACAGAAATGCTGGGAACGGTAAAGATGAACTTACTCCTTAACTTTAATTCTACAGAATACTATCAACCGGGAGATACCCTGCCCGGCAAAACGAATGCGGGGCTCATGGGAGCCGCTGAAGAAAAGCTAGTTCCTCAAATAGAGCAGATGTTACCCAAAATGGATTCTATCCTATATTCATTAAATAAAATATTAGCTGATCCTGCATTGAGTGCAACCTTACACAACGCAGAAAAACTGACAGCCAATCTGGATGTGACAACACGTCAATTAAACATATTAATGCAAAGGGATCTTCCGCAACTTACTGGAAAACTAAACACGATTGCTGATAATTTCATTACTATCAGCGACAACTTGAAAGGTATTGATTATGCATCAACATTCAATAAAATAGATTCCACTTTATATAATGTACAAATGCTGACAGAAAAACTCAATCGCAAGGACAACAGTATCGGCTTACTATTCAATGATCCTACCTTCTACCAAAATCTGAGTGCGACAACAGCAAACGCTGCAACCTTATTGGAGGATTTGAAAGCGCATCCTAAACGTTATGTACATTTCTCTTTGTTTGGGAAGAAAGATAAGTAACAGATTTGTTAATTTAAAAAGATTCTAAATAAGTCTACTCAACCATTTTTCCACTTATTTTCAGTAAATGACTGCAAATAGGGCAGAAATACCATGTAGACTTATTTCATTTAAAATAAATAAAAGCCTATTTTGACAGATAGTCAGCTATAAATCAGCCAATTATCAAATAACAAGAATCTTTCAAAAGCCTTTAGATAGAGGTTTTTATAAGTAACTGAAACTAAAGATATTACTCTTTAAAAATAAAAAGCAAGAAAAAAGCGATTTGTTTTTTCAGAAATTCATTTCGAAATTTGCATTGTAGAAGTTTCGCTTTTTATAATAAATGTTTCATATGATTGAAAACGATCACGTCGTTTTATGGGGTCGTTGCCTGAACCTTATCAGAGACAACGTACCAGAAACGACCTTTAAAACGTGGTTTGAGCCTATCGTACCGCTTAAATATGAGGACAAGGCACTGACAATTGGCGTCCCCAGCCCATTCTTCTATGAATTTTTAGAAGAAAAGTTTGTGGACTTGCTGCGCGCTGCCCTATATAAAGAAATTGGGGAGGGAACGCAGCTTATGTATTGTATCTTGACCGATAAAACCAACCATATAACTGTAAACATGGAGGGAAGCAAACGCTCTTCAGCACTACCCACACAAACAGTTATACGAGATGGTAACAAGGCACCTAATCCAATGCAGGCACCAGCTCCGCAGGATTTAGACCCACATTTGAATCCAAATTACAACTTTGAGAATTTCATAAAAGGAAATAGTAATGAGTTCTCACGTACGGTAGGGGAAACTGTAGCTAAAAATCCGGCAAAAACATTCAATCCTTTGTTTTTGTATGGACCGTCCGGCGTGGGTAAAACTCACTTGACTAATGCTATTGGTACTCGTATCAAGGAATTATATCCTGAAAAAAGAGTATTGTACGTATCAGCACATCTGTTTCAGGTGCAATATACCGACTCTGTGCGTACTAATCATTTCAATGATTTCATCAGTTTTTATCAAACCATAGACGTTTTGATTATTGATGATATTCAAGAATTCGCCGGAGTAACCAAAACCCAGAACACATTCTTCCACATCTTTAACCATCTGCACCAGAACGGTAAGCAACTTATTTTGACTTCTGACCGCGCACCGGTAATGCTACAAGGTATGGAAGAACGTCTTCTGACCCGCTTTAAATGGGGCTTAGTGGCCGAATTGGAAAAACCGGATGTAGAATTGAGAAAGAATATCTTACGCAATAAAATACGTCGTGACGGTTTGAATATACCGGAAACAGTAATTAATTATATTGCTGAAAACGTAAATGAAAGTGTACGTGAACTAGAGGGCATCATTAATTCACTTCTGGCACAATCCATTATCTTCAAGCGTGATGTCGATTTGGATTTGGCTGAAAGAATTGTACGAAAAGCTGTACGCTGTTGTGAAAGCAAGCCTGTCACAGTGGAAGATATCATACAGAAAGTATGCAGCCATTACGAGATAGAAGAATCTGCCATCCATACTAAAACAAGAAAAAGAGAAGTGGTACAAGTACGTCAGGTAGCTATGTATCTGGCCAAAAAACATACAGACTCCTCTTCTTCCAAAATTGGTCAATTAATAGGTAATAAAGATCATGCAACCGTATTGCACGCTTGTAAAATAGTAAAAGACCAAGTGGAGGTTGATAAAACATTTAAAGCGGATATTGAGGAAATTGAAGCTTCTCTCAAAAGAAAATAGAAATAAAACTACAGAGGTGCGCAAAGGGTATTTTCTTTATTTCCCTCTGCGCACCTCTGTTTTAAGATTGATAGTTCCCGGCAATTCACTTCTCAAAACCCTGTTTCTTCAAGGTTTCTTTCAAAGTTACAGACATACATTCATTATCCGACTTCTTGTATCTGACCTCAGTAAATACCTGAGCCAATGTTTCTTTATGATTTTCTTTAATAAACTGATGATTTTCCGGAAGTGACTCTTTATATCTATAGATACGATCAATATCTTCTTTGGTATAATCATGATATACTTCTTCATGCAAAATACCCTCTATAGGAAGACGATCGACTTGTGAAGGACATTCGTCCGGATATCCTACTGTAATAGTAGCCACTGGCATAACCAATTCCGGCAACCGAAGAATATCAATAATTTGATCAGGATTATAAATCGTTGTTCCCAAATAACAAATACCTAATCCATTTTCCTCCGCCAATGTACAAAAGTTCTGAGTCACAAGCAATGCATCCGTAGCAGCATTCAAAAAAGAAATGGGATTGTCATAACCCGGTACCGCCTTACGCTCTCTGCACCATTTACTAAAACGGTTAAAATCCGCACAAAAAGTCAGTACAACCGGAGCACCTGTTACCATCGGTTGATTAAAATGGGCAGGTGCCAATCTCTCTTTCATCTGCTTGTCACGGGTCACAATCACACTATATAATTGCATATTGCCCATTGTAGAAGCACGGAATGCCTTTTCAAGCAAATCATTTAACAAAGAAGCAGAAATATCTTCCTGCTTATATTTACGGATCGTCCGTCTATTATTTATCGATTCCATATATATTTTTCTTGCAAAGATAAAAAAAGAAAAGAGTAATAATTCATTTTTTGCAAAATAATATATGCTAAGAATTTGGTCTTTTCAACTAGTCAATCACTTATTTCCTTCATTAAAATTTTCAAAACAGAAAACTTCTACAAATAAGCAAGCATATATATCTTTTGATAATCAATAAATTAACAAATATTCTTGGATAACTTTCAATTTGTTGAAAACTTATCTGCTTTTTATTTTGTTAATTGAAAAAACATATATAGCTTTGCCGAAACTTTTGTTATAATGAGTTGCGGCTTCTACACTAAAACAACTTATTGATATTATAGTAAATCTAAAAATAAAAGTGGAAAGACAAACGTACACCTATGACGAAGCTTTTGAAGCATCTTTACAATACTTCAAAGGTGATGAACTTGCTGCAAGGGTTTGGGTAAACAAATATGCAGTAAAAGATTCTTTCGGGAACATTTTCGAAAAGTCTCCCGAAGATATGCATTGGCGCATTGCAAATGAAGTAGCCCGCATTGAAGCTAAATATAAGAACGGGTTAAACGCACAGCAGCTTTACGAATTATTGGATCACTTTAAATACATTGTTCCGCAAGGTAGTCCCATGACAGGTATCGGGAACGATTTTCAAGTGGCTTCCTTATCAAACTGCTTTGTCATTGGAATTGATGGAGCAGCCGACTCATACGGAGGTATAATCCGCATTGATGAAGAACAAGTACAATTAATGAAACGTCGTGGTGGCGTAGGACATGATTTATCTCATATACGACCAAAAGGTTCTCCGGTTAAAAATTCAGCACTGACATCAACCGGACTGGTGCCTTTCATGGAACGCTATTCCAATTCAACACGTGAAGTAGCCCAAGACGGGCGTCGTGGTGCTTTAATGTTAAGCGTATCCATCAAACATCCAGACTCGGAGGCATTTATTGACGCCAAAATGACCGAAGGCAAAGTAACCGGTGCTAATGTATCCGTGAAACTAGATGATGCATTTATGCAGGCAGCTGTAAATGGCACTCCTTACAAACAGCAATATCCGGTAGATTCCGATCAACCTGTTTTCACGAAAGAAATTGACGCATCTGCTTTATGGAAAAAGATTGTCCATAATGCATGGAAGTCTGCTGAACCCGGTGTATTATTCTGGGACACCATTATACGTGAATCCGTGCCAGACTGTTATGCCGACTTAGGGTATCGTACAGTTTCTACCAATCCTTGTGGTGAAATTCCTCTGTGTCCCTACGATTCTTGTCGTTTATTAGCTATCAACTTATACTCATATGTAGTAAACCCTTATACAAGGGATGCTTACTTTGATTTCGACTTGTTCAAAAAGCATGTAGCATTGGCCCAGCGCATTATGGATGACATTATTGACTTGGAACTAGAAAAAATCGAGAAGATCATAGCTAAAATCGATTCCGATCCTGAAAGTGAGGAAGTAAAAGAAGCAGAGAAACATTTATGGGAAAAGATTTATAAAAAGAGCGGACAGGGCAGACGTACAGGTGTCGGTATCACAGCTGAAGGGGATATGCTTGCCGCTATGGGGTTACGCTACGGAACAGAAGACGCAACAGAGTTTTCTGAACAAGTACATAAAACAATCGCTCTGGAAGCCTATCGTTCATCTGTTAACATGGCGAAAGAACGTGGAGCATTCGCTATCTATGACAGTGAACGAGAAAAAAATAATCCGTTTATCAACCGTTTAAAAGAAGCTGATCCTAATTTATATGAGGAGATGAAAAAATACGGACGACGTAATATTGCCTGCTTGACCATAGCCCCCACTGGAACTACCAGCCTAATGACCCAAACAACTTCTGGCATAGAGCCGGTATTTATGCCGGTATACAAACGTAGAAGAAAAGTCAATCCGAATGATCCTCAGACTCATGTAGATTTTGTAGATGAAACAGGAGATGCATTTGAGGAATATATTGTATTCCACCATAAATTTGTGGAATGGATGACAGTAAACGGTTACGATCCCACCAAGCGTTATACACAAGAAGAAATTGACAAATTGGTAGAAAAGTCACCTTATTATAAAGCCACATCAAATGATGTAGACTGGCTGATGAAAGTAAAAATGCAAGGACGCATCCAAAAATGGGTTGACCATTCAATCAGCGTAACTATCAATTTGCCCAATGACGTAGATGAAGCATTGGTAAACCGCTTGTATGTAGAGGCATGGCGTTCAGGATGCAAAGGATGTACCGTTTATCGTGATGGCTCCCGCTCCGGAGTTTTACTTTCTACCAAAAAGGACAAGAAAGACAAAAAAGAAGAACTTCCCCCTTGCAAACCACCTACGGTAGTAGAAGTGCGCCCCAAAGTACTGGAAGCGGAAGTAGTACGCTTCCAAAACAACAAAGAAAAATGGGTCGCATTTGTAGGCTTGTTGGATGGACATCCATACGAGATCTTTACCGGTCTGCAAGATGATGAAGAAGGTATTTCATTGCCCAAATCAGTCACTACCGGACGCATCATCAAAAACATTGATGAAGAAGGCAACAAACGATATGATTTCCAGTTCGAAAACAAACGTGGATATAAAACAACCATTGAAGGTTTGTCCGAAAAGTTCAACAAGGAATATTGGAACTATGCAAAATTAATTTCGGGTGTACTTCGTTGGAGGATGCCTATTGATCGTGTTATCAAACTGGTAGATTCTCTACAACTTGACAGTGAAAACATTAACACATGGAAAAACGGTGTAGAACGAGCACTGAAAAAATATGTAACAGATGGTACTAGTGCTGAAGGACAAAAATGTCCCAATTGCGGAAATGAAA
>VOFH01004062.1_pt1 | contig 21388 bp, 38 predicted proteins | sample 5384091 | NCBI WGS metagenome assembly VOFH01 (sample SAMN12384727, study PRJNA508395) | human gut metagenome | isolation source: healthy gut G | host: Homo sapiens
ATATTATAAATACGGTGATGAGTTAGTGCTTGCTTGTAGCACAAAAGACAAATTATGGCTGCATAAAAAATTCTTAGATATAGCAGGAGATGTTTATGCATTTTGCAAAGAATTTTTGCTTCTCGATAGAGATGCGGTGGACATATTAATAAAAAAGTGGAGGAAAACCAATAAACGATATTGAATCGCTGGAATTCTATGTGGATGCTGCACTTAATTACTGGGAAAACTATAGATAATCTGTAATAAAGAAAGATGGGATTATAAAGATGACATTTGAAAAATTGGCCCTATTGATAGAAAGATACAACATACCTCATGATGTTGAAATATTGTCTGATTCAGGCTGGGAGTGTAATGCGACAAATATGGATGGCATTTATTACTCCAAAAAGAAAAAACAATTATATTCACTCAGGGAACAGGAAGAGAAGAATATTTTGAGCCTGAATGGGAGCTTATTTGGACAAATTTAACCAGAGGAAATATTAATAATTATTTCTGTATAGATACAAAAAAAGAGGGAACCAAGTAAGACTAAATTCAGAAGATGTTACTTGCTCAATGCTTAAAGAAAAATTAATAAAGGAACTAAAGGACAATAATGAGTTTGAGCATTATTATGGCATAAAAGAAACGCAAGAAAACCTTGATTATTTAGAACAGAATTTAGATTTGTGCCAACCCTTATATTGACTATACAGGTATTGAATAATAAAAACATATGCGAAGATATGGGTTACATAGGTCTTAATATACAAAGGTAGTGATTTAGATTCTGAGATATATATATTTAGGCAATACCGTAATAAGGGATATGGAAAAGCTGTATTGAAAACCTTGGTTGATTATGCATTTGATGGTAGATTGAAAATTTATAACCATAAAACAAGGGAAATCGAGCCATTCAGACCTAAAACGATAAAAGCTACTGTAAGAGTGGAAAATATAGCATGTCAAGCACTAATGGAATCATGTGGGTTTAAAGTACCAGATGATTTTGCTGCTATGATGATTGTATTTGATGATGATTGTACTTCAGATTGTTATAGCATAGAATGCGTGAAATATATATGTGAATAGATAAAAATAATACGATGATATTATTATAAAAGGAACAATAAATGGAATAATAGAGTAAAAGTTTTTTGTTGGTTTAAAGAAAAATAAAAAATGAGAAAGGTCCTCTTTTAGGTTATAATGGTTTCAACGAAAAAATCATTTACTAAGGAGTATCTTTCTCATGGAAAACATTGATGAGATAAAACGCATGCTGTTTATGGAATATATTAAAAGGAGATAGATTATGATATATGTTTGTGGTGATACAAATGGCAAAATGGTGTATCAATGCCAACATTAGATAACTTGATTGTGTTAGCAGCAATATTTAATGTTGCAATTGATGACATCATTGTTGTTGATAATAAATCAATCATGCAAATAGGTGCATGAAACAAAGCAGATTCTGATTAACGAATCTGCATAAGGTCCCCTAGTCTAAAGGTTAGGACATAGCCCTTTCAAGGCTAAGATGCTTGGTTCGAGTCCAACCTTACCCACTATGTACACATAGCCAAGTCTGGAAAGGCTACGGACTGCAACTCCGTGAACGTAGGTTCAAATCCTACTGTGTGCTTATAGCCCTTTAGTTTAATTGGTAGAACGTCAGATTCTGACTCTGAAGAAGTAGGTTCGAATCCTGCAGGGGCCGTTTATAGCCTTTTGGTCTAGCGGTTATGACGCTGGTCTTTGACACCAGAGATATTGGTTCAACTTCAATAGGGGCTGTTGTATATGGAGAAATGGCCCAATGGTAAGGCAGCACATTGCTAATGTGTCGTACAGAAATGTATTGGGAGTTCGAGTCTCCCTTTCTCCGTTTATGAAATCATATATTTTTAATAATACAAACACATAATAAACACAATTAAGGTATATGATAAGAGCATAACAATAGAGGTTACTTAATTAGAATCTGAAAGAATGCCGAAGGGCTTCTTTATAATAATTAATGATGAACAAGTGAATGCATTTGCTATGAAAAAGAATGATATTTCAGTGGTCGCAATAAATGCAGGGTCAATTAAAAGATAATGTACAGTGCAAATCTCATGATGTTAAGCGATAAAATTCTTCTGGGAATAGGGGATATGTCAGCGTGCCGTGAAAATATTATTGCGGAAGAATATCCTATTACAGAGGATGGGGACAATGTGCTTTTGTATATTTCGGGAGATTCTACAAGAGAAGCAGTAGGGTATATGATTGCAAATCTTGCGGTCAGATTTATGTTGTATCATGAAATAGAACACCACGAGGAAGGGCATGTAAAGAGATTTAATGATAAATACAGTCTTTTTGCAAAGAAGTTTCAAATGATAAAGAAAGGATTGAACTGGAAGAGAGAAAAAAAAGATGGAATTTGAAGCGGATATGTATGCAATGACTCAGATTGTTAATGATTTTGAAATCTTAGCAGAAATTTGGGGAAAAGTACTAAATCTTGAAGTTACATATTCTGAAATGTTTCAGTTGCTCGTACCGGCTTTGGTTATCGTGAAAGAAAATCTTTGTATGGATGTACATAATAATGAGCAAATTGAAAATAGTTTTTATTTGCCCAATATAATAAGGGTGGTTATTGACTTCGCAATTATATTCATGGACAAAAAGTGAAAAAAGTATTGTGCAATGATAATGCTGTGATGTTTGAAACAGGTAGTGAGTATCGACATATGTTTGAAAAGGAAAATAATCTGATAGTATTTGACAGCGAAGGGATGTTAACAGCAACGAAATTGTTAAAGCAATTTGAAAGTCTGGAGAATGTTTTGGCTAATGCGGAACAGATTGACAAACCGAGTATCCGAAAATCCGTTATAGAAAGTAGGGATAGGCTGAGGAAAAATTATCAGATAATTAAATTGACTGACAGAGCAGAGATTACATTTATATTAGAGCAATTGAAGTATAGTGGAGAGAGATTTAAAACGAATGATGTGTTAGAAGGCATCAGGTTAAAGTAGAGGCAAACATAATTGTGCTTTAAGCTTATAATTGTAATTAAAAATCAAAGACGGTTGTATGTAAGGAAGAAACATAATTAAGCTCAATTTAGTGTTGGATGATTCGGTTTAAAAGAAAGGAGAGTATAGCAAATTGCTACGGTAGGAGAATTGAAGTTAGAGGAGTTTATAAATGGTAGAAGTAAAGTTTTATGATAGTATAGATGATAAATTATTGAAATTTGCAGTTATTATCTCCAAAACAAATGGTAAATGGATATTTTGTAAACATAGAGAAAGAGATACTTATGAAGTCCCAGGCGGGCACAGGGAAAGTGGTGAAGATATTTTATCTACTGCTAAGCGAGAATTGATGGAGGAAACGGGTGCGACAGACTTTACTATCAAACCAGTCTGTGCGTATTCGGTTAAAGGACAAACAAATATGATGGAAAATATAAAGGATGAAACATTTGGCATGCTTTTTTCTTTGCAGATGTATTTTCTTTTGAAGAAATACATAGTGAGATAGAGAAAATATTAATTACGGATGATTTAGTTGAAAATTTGACTTATCCTTTAATTCAACCTCAATTAATTAAAGAAGCAAAAAACAGAGGATATTTATAAATAAGAATTGACCGAGTTCTTTGAGCGAGGAATGATTCTTGTCCGAAGGGCAAGAAGATGGAATATAGAAAGAATTTAACAAATCGGTATTTGTAGATGTAAGATAACCAAGAGCTAGCGTAAATTTTTAGTCGGAAAATAAAACAAAAAATAAGAGGAACCCCTTACTTTGTGATAAAGTATTAATTACTACAAAAAAACTTTAAAAGAAAGGTATCCTCTTATGAAAGAAATTATACAGTATTTTAACGAAGTTTGCATCAATGAATTATTAAAAGTTTCCGAAAATTTATACAGAGATCCAAGCAAGTTTGCTGAATACATTGAAGAACTAAAAGAAACATTAAATAAACTCGGAGTAGAGATTATCAAAGAAACTCTCAAGAAGAGATGGATATGGCAATAAAAAACAGTGTAAAAAGAAAGATGAACTGGCATGTTGAGAAGAAAGATTGCGAGAAAGATTTAATTACAACTCTTGGTACTGTATCTTTTATGAAAACACTTTATGTATCAAAAGAAAAGAATGAAGATGGGAAGTTTGAGATGTGCTATCTTCTAGATAAGGTAATGGGATTTGAAGAAAATCAACGGCTTACAGAAGATGCAATGGTAAAAGTATACGAAGAAGCTGTACAGACTTCTTATAGACGTGGAGGTGAGTCTGTAAACGAATCGGACAGTATAAGCAAAACCGCGGTAAAAGATATGCTTCACAAAACAAAATTTCCTGAAATAATACCGGAAGAGCCGGAGAAAAAGAAAGTGGATTATCTTTATATTGATGCAGATGAGGACCACTACGCTCTGCAATTCCAAGAGAAAAAAGGCGACCTGGAAGTAAGTGAAAATGGAAGAAAAAAGAATGGAGCAATAACAAAACTCGTATATGTGTATGAGGGAGTTGCGCCTGAAGCACCGGGAAGCAAACGAAATAAGTTGATAAACACAAAATATTTTTGCAGTGGATGTGATGAATCAAACAAAGAATTCTGGGCAAGGATAAGACGCTATGTTTATACAGCATATGATATGGAAGGCATAAAGAAAATTTATATTAATTCAGATGGTGGAGCATGGATTAAAGAGGGAATGAACCAGCTCGGAAGCATAGAGTATGTATTGGATGAATTTCATCTAAGCAAATATGTGTTAAAAATGACATCACATATGTTGGACAGCAAAGAAGATGCAAGAGTCGGAGTATGCAAAATCATAAGAGATGGAACAAAGAAAGAATTCGATGAAATAGTAGAAAGATTAGAAGGATGCGCAAAAACAGAGAGTCAGCTCAAAAAGAATTCAGGAAGCTGCAAAGCATATCAAAAATAACTGGACAGCGGCCAAAAGACGACTTTGGAGAAGAAATGGCGTGTGTGCATGCAGTGCCGAAGGGCATGTAAGTCATGTATTGTCATCGCGAATAGTACACTTGCTCTGGGTTGGAGCAGACTGGGTGCATCAAAAATGGCAAGACTCAGAGAGTGGCATTATAACAAGAACAGTATGCTGGAACTTTAAGAAGTCAGAAAGCAGAACTGCCTATGGTTGCCGGAGCAGAAGAATTGATTATGAGTGCAAGCGACATAATAAAAAAATTAACAGGAGAACAAAAAGAAACAATCTCAGGAAAATATGAAGAGATAATGAATACAACATTAGGATTAAAAAAAAAAACAATTAAGTATATACGTAAATCGATGGATATAAATCTTCTTGTTCCTGCTTGATTAAAGTATATCTGACTTGTTGACGCAGTCAGGATGCTTTGCACCGGAGGCTGTGTCCTTGACTGCGTCAGCAAGTCAGATAAAATACAGCCAAGCAGAACAAAAGATATTTTTGACAATAAATGTCAGTTGGATTATCATAGATAGTGTTCTAGTACTTCGATACAAACATGGGGAATTCTCTATCATGTATTTTCCGACAACAAATTTACATAATTGGAATTTTTAGAAAATAATTATTAAGACACGGGCACAGATGTATTTTAAGAAATTCTTTCAGATTTTCTTATTACATAAAAACGTTCCACTATGGATTCGCACGAAAGGAAAAATGTTGCTAAAGCAACACGTGCTCGGTGCGTAGAATATCGCAAGCGACATTCTTGCAAATGGAGAAAAAGTTTTATGTATATTTTAAAAACAGAGGCAAGTTTTGACTCAGCGCATTTTCTTGCAGGATACAACGGAAAATGTAGCAATCTTCATGGACATAGATGGAAGATTGTTCTTGAAGTTCAAGCTGAGGAACTAAAGGACGACATTCAACATAAGGGGATGTACGTAGATTTTGGAGAATTGAAAAAGATTTAAGAAACCTTGCAGACTCAATGGATCATGCCTTCATTATAGAAAAAATTCATTGAAGCAGACTACTTTGGAAGCTTTAAAAGCGAGAATTTCAGGATTATTGAACTTGATTTTCGTCCGACAGCAGAGAATATGGCAAAATATTTTTATGAGAAAATAAGAATACTTGGATACAATATGAAAGCTGTAACGGTATATGAAACTCCTGTCAATAGTGCAACTTATATGGAATAATTATAAATAATTTTCTAATCTGAAAGGAGTTGTATATGAGTAAATATGAAGTAGTTGAAAAATTTGTAAGTATCAATGGTGAAGGAACTAAAGCCGGACAACTTGCAGTTTTTATACGTTTTAAAGGTTGTAATCTTAATTGTAAATATTGTGATACCAAATGGGCTAATGAGCAAGAAGCACTTTCTCAAACAATGACGGAAGAAGAAATACTTGATTATGTTTTATCAACGGGAGTTAAAAATGTCACTCTTACAGGTGGAGAACCATTATTAAGAAATGACATTGAAAAAGTTATTACAGTTCTTGCAGAAAACAATCTGAATGTTGAAATAGAGACTAACGGTAGCATTTATCTTGACAAAATCCGTAAGTTTAACAAAGAAAATGTAACTTTTACAATGGACTATAAGCTTTCCTGTAGTGGAATGGAACAGTCCATGAATCTAGGGAATTTTGATATTTTAAATAGCAATGATACTGTCAAATTTGTAGTAGGAAACCGAGAGGATCTTATAAAGACAAAACAGATTATAGAAAAATATAATCTGTATGGAAAATGTAATCTTTATATAAGTCCGGTATTTGGGTTGATAGAGCCTGAGGAAATAGTTGATTTTATGAAAGAGAATTTAATGAATGATGTTAATATGCAGATTCAGTTACATAAAATAATATGGTCACCAGATAAAAAAAGGAGTCTAACATGGAAAAGCATAAGAAAATAGATACTAAAGCAATCGAATATCATATAGCTGGTATTCTTAAAGCTCTGGGTGATAACCCTGAACGAGAGGGATTAATAGACACACCTAAAAGAGTTGCAAAAATGTACGAAGAAGTTTTTGAGGGAATGAATTATACAAATGAAGAAATTGCAGATATGTTTAACAAAACATTTGCACTTGATAGACTGGAAGAAGAGTCCGAAAACGTGGAATGTAAAAAGTCAAAATGGAAATTTGATATGGTAGTGGTAAAAGACATAGATATTTTCAGTTATTGTGAGCATCATCTTGCACTTATGTATGATATGAAGGTAACGGTTGCCTATATTCCAAAGGGAAGAGTGATAGGTCTTAGTAAGATAGCAAGAATAGCAGATATGGTATCGAAAAGATTACAACTTCAGGAAAGAATAGAAGTGATATTGCAGATATTATGCAGATGGTTACAGGAGCAGAAGATATAGCAGTACTTATTGAAGGATGTCACAGCTGCATGACTGCAAGAGGAATTAAAAAACTAACACAAAACATATACACAAACATTAAGAGGGAGATTTAACAATGAAAGCAATGGTTTTGTTCAGTGGTGGAATAGATAGTACAACATGCCTTGGTATGGCAGTAGAAAAATATGGTTCAGAAAATGTTATTGCATTATCAATAGCATATGGTCAGAAACATACAAAAGAGATAGAAGCATCAGATAAAATTGTAAAATATTATAATGTAGAACATATTTATCTTGACCTTGCAAAAATATTTCAATATAGCGATTGTTCCCTATTATCACATTCTGATAAGGAGATACCTAAAGAATCATATAATGACCAGATTAAGAGTACAAATGGTTCACCTGTGTCAACATATGTTCCATTTAGAAATGGATTATTCTTATCAAGTGCTGCAAGTATAGCAATTTCAAAAGGCTGTAGTGTAATATACTATGGGGCACATGCAGATGATGCAGCTGGAAGTGCATATCCTGACTGTAGCAGTGATTTTAACAATGCAATAAATGAAGCAATATATCTTGGAAGTGGAAAGCAGATTAAGGTTGTAGCACCATTTATCAATGCAACTAAAGATCAGGTTGTAAAAAAAAGGGCTTGAGATAAATGTACCATATAAATACACATGGAGCTGCTATGAAGGTGGCGAAAAACCTTGTGGTAAATGTGGAACATGTATAGACAGAGCTAAAGCGTTTGAGTTAAACGGAATTAAAGATCCGGCAATGGAATAAAAGGGAGAAAGAATTATGACAGGAAGAAGCAAAGAAGAAACAGCAGACATAACATTATTAGGTAATCAGAAAACACAGTATCCATGTGATTATGCACCGGAGATGTTGGAGACTTTTGAGAATAAACATCAGGAAATGATTATTTTGTAAAATTTAATTGCCCTGAATTTACAAGTTTGTGTCCTATAACAGGTCAACCGGATTTTGCCACTGTTACAATATCATATGTACCCAACATTAAGATGGTGGAGAGTAAATCATTAAAACTATATTTATTTAGTTTCAGAAATCACGGTGATTTTCATGAAGATTGTATGAACATAATTATGAAAGATTTGATAAAACTTATGGATCCAAAAATACATTGAGGTATGGGGAAAATTTACTCTAGAGGTGGAATATCAATAGACCCTTACTGTAATTATGGAAAGCCTGGAACAAAATGGGAAGAAATCGCATTTAATAGAATGGCAAATCATGATATGTATCCGGAAAAGGTTGATAATAGATAGGAACATTGCTCACTGAATAATTAAGTGCAAAAATAAGTAATCTTGACAAAATAGAGATAATATGTTTATTACCTTACTTAAATTGATAAGGAGCTTGTCTTGGCATAAATGAAGACTATAGATTTTACTGTTTCTGAACAAACAGTGTGTCAATAGTCTTTTTTTTTGTACTATTTTACAATCGTCATATCAGGATCGGGTATCCAGTTTACAGCATCTAATACAAAAAAAATATTGAATATCTAAATGGCTAGTATGTGTTATAATGAAAGAAAAAATTGGAATTTATAAAAAATCCGGTTATTGCAGAATTTTAGGTATGGCTTCAAATACAGATTTTACTGAAAGTGATTTAGAAAATAGCATTTTGTCTAATTTACAGAAGTTTTTGATGGAATTAGGGAAAGGGTATGCTTTTTGGGGCAAGACAGCAACATATTCATACAGAAAAGCAGGATTATTACATTGATCTTGTTTTCTATAATTATATTCTCAAATGTTTTGTACTAATAGCTTTGAAAACGCAGAAAATTACACATCAGGATGTAGGTCAGATGGATATGTACATTCGGATGTATGACGAACTTAAACGTAGTGAAGGAGACAATCCTACAATTGGAATTGTAATCTCTGTTCTGATACAGATGAGGATATTGCAAAGTATTCTATATTGCATGGAAATGAACAGCTATTTGCATCAAAATATAAGTTATACTTACCAACAGAGGAAGAATTAAGAGCAGAGATTGAAAATCAGAAAACAATGTTTTATTTGCAACAACAGGAAAACAACGAAACTAAAAAATTCATATGCTTACAGCTGCGGCATTGTTGAAATTTATTTCAATCAGCCATGTATGGATTACAATGACCTGATGAAACTTACCAAGATTTTGACTAACAATAATTGGGATGATATAGATAATATGTATCGTCGTATGTGCTTTAATGTGTATGCACATAATAGAGATGATCATGCTAAAAATTTCACTTATATTTACGATGAAGAAAATGAAACTTGGCGGCTTAGCCCGGCATATGATTTGACCTATAGCAATACCTACTATGGAGAGCATACTACAACGGTGGCAGGAAATGGCAGAAATCTGGGAATAAAGGAATTAACAGAAGTAGGTGTTAATGCCGGTTTGAAAAACAATATTGTGAAGAGGTAGCGGGGGGAAATAAGAGGTTTAGTGGAAGACATGTTAAATAATTATATATAAAGAGGAGAAGATTATATGCATGACAATATCAAAAAAAATCAACATTGCCGCAAAAAGACAGCCGGCAGACCTGGTAATAAAAAACTGCAAAATAGTTAATGTGTTTACCCACGAAATTATTGAAGGAGACATTGCCATTTCAGACGGAAAAATAGCGGCAGTGGGAAATTACAGTGGAGAAAAGAAGTGGATGCAGAAGGCAGATATGCACTGCCGGGATTTATTAACAGTCATATTCACATTGAATCATCCTTTGTTTCTCCGGAAGAGTTCAGCCGTTTGGTGGTACCTCACGGAACGACTACCATTATTGCAGACCCTCACGAAATAGTGAATGTATGCGGCATGGACGGCTTTGACTATATGGTAAAGGCAGGGAAAAATGCAGCCCTTGATATTAAATACATGATTCCATCCTGCGTGCCTTGTACACCATGGGAACATGCAGGAGCCGTTGTGGATTCAAAGGCTATCAGTGAAGTTATTAATCAGGACAAAGTGTTTGGAATGGGGAATTTATGAATACTGTGGGAGTGATAAACACAGATTCAAGTTCTTGAAAAAATCAGTCTTTGTCATCAGGCAGGGAAAGGTGATAGACGGTCATTCTCCGGGGCTTAAAGGGGATGATTTGTCTGCATATGTTACGGCAGGAATACATACAGACCACGAAAGCGGTTCCTTGGAGGAACTTAAGGAGAGACTTAGAAATGGAATGTACGTTATGCTGCGTTATGGTTCTGCCTGTAGAGAGCTTCCTATGCTTAAAGGGGTAAATGAACAAAATTCAGACGTTGTATTCTTTGTGCCGACGATTTACAGCCTGTGACAATTTTTGAAAAGGGAGATATGGACGAAAAACTTCGTATATGCGTTGAAAATGGAATTGACCCTATTACAGCTGTGCAGATGGCAACTCTTAATGCAGCGGAATGTTTCCCTTAGATGACCGGGGAGCCATTGCACCAAATAAAAAAGCAGATATTGTTTTTTAGTAGATGATTTGCAAAAATTCAAAATTGGCAAGGTTTGGATTGAAGGAAATCTGGTGGCAGATAAGGGCAACTATTTGGCAGACACAAAGCATATTGGAATCAAAAAGTGGCAGGAAGTGTTAAAGTAAAAGATTTTTCCATTGACAAATTAAAAATGCATTTAGAATCTGACAAGGCTACAGTAATAGGAATTTTGCCGGATAGCGTTGTTACAAAGAAAAAGGTAATAAAAATTAATCGTGGGGAAGATGGAGATTTTAAGTTTGATAAAAATATTGATGTGGCAAAGGTGGCAGTAGTTGAGCGACATCAGATGACAGGTAACAATGGCAACGGCACTTATAGAAGGCTACGGAATAAAGACAGGAGCCATTGCAGTAACAGTGGCACATGATTCCCACAACATAATTGTAGTAGGAACTAATAATGAAGATATGGCATTTGCAGTATCTAAGTTAATAGAATTGGAAGGTGGCATTGTTGTGGTAGATGGTGGAGAGGTTTTAGAATCCATGCCTCTTCAATAGCAGGATTAATGAGCGATAAAAGCGGTGAGTGGGTTAGAGATAAATTAACCCAAATTCATAATATTGCCTATGACAGGTTAAAGGTAAATCTAATGTAGAACCAACCATGACATTGTGCTTTATGTCATTACCGGTTATACCGGAAGTAAAAATAACAGACATAGGATTGTTTGACGTAGTGGAACAAAAGTTTATAAAATAGTGAAAAAAACAAAAAAAAATGTCTAATTGATATTTATATTATTACAGCATACTTTCCAAATACAATCAAGTTTGAAAAAGATTTAAAGACAAGGAGGAAATAGATATGTGTATGTTTTGCAAATGTGATACAGTTAAACAAAGTACTACAACTCATGTTGTTAATTACAAAAATAGTATCATTGTAATTAAAAAATGTTCCTTGTGAAGAATGTGAGCAGTGTGGAGAAAAGTATTATACAGACAAGTAGCTGAACAGCTAGAGAAGATGGTTAATTTAGCAAAGCAAATGATGCAGGAAATTGCAGTGCTAGATTATTCCAAGGTAGCATAAAAAGATAAAGCAGAAAGAGGAGTGGCTGTAGTAAGCCTATGATATGTAACAGCTCAGGCAGCTATCGCTAACAAGTAATACACTGACAAGTGAAAAGAATATAATTACTTAAAATAATGAACTCCTGTATACCGGAAATGGTGTGCAGGAGTTTTTTAACATAAAATTAAGCTGTGCTACATTCTGCTTTAGGGAAGGATGAAAAAGGTTATTTAATGGATACATGTCTAACAGCGCAAGATAGATATAAGGCATATTTAGACTATTTTGAAATAAAGTATGAAAAGAATTGAAAGGAGAGAACGATGAAAGTACTACTGGGGAACAACTAATCCGTCAAAAGGTAAGGAGGTTTTCTAAACTGTTAGAAAATTGTGATATAGAATTTATAACATTAAAAGATTTAGAGATAGAAGATGAACCGGATGAGACAGGAAAAACGCCGGAAGAAAATGCAATATGCAAAGCAGGATATTATGGCAAATATTTTGACTTGGTGATTTGTAATGATTCGGGATTGTATTTTGAGAAACTAAGTTTAGAAGATGAGAGACAACCAGGATTAAATGTTAGGACTCAATGAGAATGAACAGATTATCAGATGAAGAAATGATTGAGTATTATTCAAATCTTATAGGAGAGCTTGGAGGAAAGGTATCTGCCTATTACCTGGACGGTATAGCTGTTTATAACAATGGTAGGATTTCATCATTTATGGATAGAGAGTCAGCAAAAGAATGTAGGGGCTTTTTATATGATAGATAAAGCATCAACTAAAAGATTTGAGGGCTGGCCGCTTGATTCTTTGTCAATTAGTAAAGAGACAGGAAGATATTTTGTTGAGAGCAGTGATTCTGAAAGTAAGGAAAATATAATATATGGCGAGTATGAAAAGAGAATAGTAGGATTTTTAAAGGAAGCATTGGGGATAAAATAAGTATGATATCCGGCAATTCGGATAGCAATTGCTGACAGTACTATATAAATCTGTGCTATAATATGTATGGAAACAAGAAAAAGGAGTGTATTACATTGTCAAAATTTAAAGATAAATTTCATCTAACACCTGAACAGAGTTTATTTTTGGCAAAAGAAGAAATGGGATGAAAATGCATATTGTGGAATGAAAATGGAAAACAGAGCAGTAACTTTCCAGCAAACACAGACAATTGTTATACATAATACATCTTATAGGAACAAACCGGATATGATAATTAATTAGATGAGAATTTATAGGAAAAAATAGTAAAATTAGAATATTTAGGAAAAAAGAATAATGAAAGATATGAACGAAAAAAATATAAAATTAGAAGAAGAGTTTAAAAAATTAAAGTTTGAAATGTGGAAAGAAGCAAAAAAGATTCTTGAAACTGAATATCAAGAAGAGATGGACAATTAGATGGAGAATGCACGGTGCAAATGGCAAAACTTCAAAAGAAATTTAATAAAAAATAAATGAATTAAGAGAAAAATATAAATAATATAACAACATAATTTTCTTAAATATTTATAAACGAGAAAAATGTTGTGCAGATGTAAATCATAAAATAAGAATGTAGGAATGATGACGTATAACAATGTCGGAAAAACTACATTCTTATTTTATAATTTGTACTATTGATAAATTCTCAAAATTTACTATGAAAAGAAATGAGCAAAAAAACAAACAATAATATGTTATCATAGCATTGTGAGGTGCGAATATGAAATATAAAAATGCGAAAGATATTTTTCCGGATGAGATACTAAGAGAAATTATGAAATATGTAGATGGACAATATATTTACATACCGAAGAAGAAAGAAAATAACGATAAAGTTATAACAGAATACAGACAGGAAATAGACATAAGAAACTCAAAAATATGAGCATTACCTTATAGGTATGAAGTATTCTGAAATTGCAAAAATGTATTGTTTATCAGAAAAAAGCGTTAGAAGAATAGTATTAAATGAAAAAAAAAAATGAAGCAGAAACAAGTGAACGTACAACAGGTAATGACAAAATATGGTATTGAAGGTGATATAAAACAAATTTATAGCACAGCTTGGAATATTGGTGATGAATTTGTTTTAAAAAATATGTGAATTTTGAGGAATTAAAGAGAAATGTAGATGTTTTGAGTATTTTGTATAGTGAGCAAATTCCAGTGCCTAAAATAATAGCCACTTCAAATAATGAAAAATATTTAAAAGATAAAGAGAATTATTGGCTTCTTACAAATAAACTAAAAGGATGCAATATAGTTAATGTTAATAAATGTAATGAACAATGGTTTTTCAAAATGGGCAAGATTATTGCAAGATTGCATCTGGCATTTGATGAATGTGAAGGAAAAATCAAATGTTGGAATAATAGTTTGTTAGGAGAAATGGAAAGCTGGATTAGAAAAAACATATATGAGTATGACAAAAAATTATCGATAAAAACGAGTTTGAAGATATTATAAAAGAACTTAGATTGGTAGATAAAGATTTATCCTATGGGCTTATACATAGAGATGTACATTTAGGAAATTTTTGTTTTATAACAATGAGTTTTCAGGATACGTAGATTTTGATTTGAGTCAAAAGAACATCAGAATATTTGATTTATGTTATTTTATGCTTGGTTTATTATTAGAAGATGAAGAAAACAAAGTCGATGAAAAGCAGTGGTTTCAATATTTAAAAACTTGGTAAAGGGATATGCATCTGTAATTCCAATTTCAACCATTGAGAGGGAAAGTATACCGTTAGTTATGGAATGCATAGAGTTACTGTTTGTAGCGTATTTCATAGGAGAAAAAGATGAGCGAGCTATGAGAGATTCGTTAAAACTGTATGAATTTTGTAAAGACAATTGCAATAAAATAAAAGCGAGTGTGCAGTTGTAAAATGTAGTACTTAGATGAATGTGTTAACAAAACACAAGATTATTAAATGACAATCAAATTGATTTTATATTTCTTTGTACATTTTATTATGATAAAATAAAAATGTATTTAATGTATGGAACAAGAGTATTGTTAAGTTTTGTAATTTTGCCAACAATTATTTCAATAAATCATGTTGAACAGACTTTAAGTTTTGTTATCTGTAATGTCTTTTGATTGGGCCGTTGATAATAGGGATTATTTACGCTGTAATTATTACAATACCAATTGAAAAAGTAGAGAAAGAACAACTTGCAAAAGAACTTGAAAGGCAAATCAAGAAAGAGCAGGGATATCGTTAGAGAATTTTGACAATAATGTTAACGGAGAAAGTTAGAGAATGTCTATGGATGAATTATATTTCTATGATTGTAATTTAAATATAAAAAGTTTCGCAGGAATGTTGGAAAATCAACCCAATGCTATAAATTCTTTTGGCTTGATTCCATAATGCAGTTGGTGGCAAGAGGAGAAAATGAGTTTACGTTTTTGGAAGTTTTGCGGGCATGATAGCGGATGCATGGTATGCGGTAAAGGAATATCACTTGAGACTAGGTCCAAAATCAGTAGATGGTACAAGTTCTAATCTTTTGGAAAGAGCAGTAAATAAAATTAGCGAAAATGTGGATGTGAAAAATGATGAATCAAGGGATATTATCATTGAAAAAATAAAGTGCAACAGTAAATGTGTTAATTCTGAGATGCAGGACTTGGCGAAGAATGTACCATATAGATTACTTTCTTCGTTTGTGAAAGAGTTAGGTGGGAATAATCCATTATGGAGCAAGACTGGAAAGCTTATTAGTTATTTTGAAATGATTAATAAGAAAAGATGTTTACTATACACGATAGAGAATGGTAGAGGATTAACTAAAAAGGTTATTATAAATAAGTTGTGGAACAATTTTCTCATCGATAATATGGTTACAATCCGTGGCTGGATTAAGATGAAAAAAAATTAAATATTTGCAGGATAGAAATCCGGGAGTTCGGGACTTATTTATAAACTTGAACCGGAAAAAGACAAGGAAAGAAAACTTGAAAATGTTAGAAAGCTTTGGGACTGCGTAATAGATATTAATGGTGTTGGTTTTAAAGATATATATTCAGAGCGACATATAGAGAAAAAATATGAGATAGATCATTTTATACCATGGTCATATGTTGCCAATGATGAATTGTGGAATTTGATTCCAATGGACGAAAATCTGAATTCTTCCAAGAACAATAAATTGCCGGACTGGGACGCTTATTATAAGAAGTTTTGTGATAATCAGTATATTTTAAATGAAACAATTCAGACAAACGAAAAGGCAAGAGAAAAATTTGAAAAATGTAAACAACACAATCTTAATTCGATTTGGCCATTGGAGGAATTGTACATACAGAAAATTGGAAAAGAAAGATTTTTCAATGTGCTTTATGGCAGACTTCATCCCATATATGAGTCTGCAATGACACAGGGATATGATATATGGAAAAACTGTTTAATTTAATAGCAATAGAATACCTAAATAATATAATTGGAACTACGGAAGAAGATGCTTGGTCAGCAAAAGAAAAATTAGTTAATCCAACATCAGCCCAGAAGGTAATGGGAAAACTTGGAGGATTGTTTAAACATTAAGAACAATAAAAATAAGGCTAACGTTCAAAAGAGCGTTAGTCTTATTTTTTGAAAAGGAGATTTGCGTGAAAGAATATATAGTGGGATTAGGACTAGGAATTATTTTGATTAATATTATATACACAAATATTGTTTTGTGGGAAAGGAATTAATAGATGAATGATAAGAAATAAAAAAGAGCATTGAATGTATTAGATTTGAATTACGGAAGCGAGAGAAGCCTAGAAGAAGATGGAGGATGCGTTTTCCTATTGATATCAACAGTGCATATGTTATACTGAAAAGTGGAAAAATAAGAGATAATACAAAGGGGTATGAACATGAACAACATCAAAATATTTAAAACAATAAAATACACACTTGGAACTTTATCGATATGTACATTAATGAGCATAGCTACATTTTCTACTCAGACAAAGGCTGAGGTTTCAGGAGAGAAGGTTACAACATCCGTAGAAGCAGTAATAACTAAGCCATCTGAAAGTACAAAAACTACAGAGACAACTAAGCCCACAGAAACTACAAAGCCACAGGAAACTACCAAAGCATCAAATATTAAAAAGTCAATTTTGAATCCAGTCAAGTCTAAGGTTATTTTGCTTGATCCGGGACATTGCAAGAAGCATATAGGTGCAAGGGGCAATGGATTAAAAGAAGAGGATGTTAATTTGGACATTGGCAAGGCTTGTAGAAATTACTTAAATAAATATTCAGATGTAACTGTTTATATGACAAGAACTAATAGCAAGTGCGTTAAAAACTTAAGCTAGGTGATTGCCTTACAGCAAGAAATCATTTGGCAAAAAGGTTAAGTGCAGATTCACTTGTAAGTTTTCATATTAATTGGGATCCTGAAAAAAAAGAGAAGTGGAGCTATGATATTAGCGGCTTACAATTCAGGGTATAATAAATATGTTAGCACGACAACTCAGGCATTGGGTAGTAGCATAATGGCTAATTTGCAGGAACTTGGAATAAAAAGCGAGGGTTTTTGGTTTAGAACTTTGCATGATGAAAAGTACAAAAACGGCGCAAAGGCAGATTATTACTCAATTGTAAGAGAGGGCGTTCTTAACAAGGTTCCAAGCCTTATCATTGAACATGGATATGTTTCAAACAAAAAGTGATTGTAACAATTATTTTAAAACTGCTGAACAAAGAAAGAGTTTGGGGGTGGCAGATGCAAAGGGTATTATTAATTATTACAAGTTTAGTGCAAAAACATCGAAGGTGATTTTCAGACAATTTCAGGCAAGACATATTTTGTTGACAAGGAAGGAAATAAAATAGCAGGCTGGGTAAAAAAGACGGAAAGTGGTATCACTTTAACAACAAAACAGCTGTTATGAATAAAGGTTTCTTTAAAGAAGCAGGAAACAAATTTTATTTGAATCCGAAGACTGGAGAAATGACAAGCGGTTGGTTTACTATTCGTGGTAAAAGTTATTTGGCAAAAGGTAACGGAGTTGTAGTAACTAATCAGATTTACACAGACGGAGTGAAAAGTTATTTCTTCAAGAAAAGTGGAAAAAGAAAAAACGGCTGGGTAACATACAAAAATGCTAAATACTATTTTTCAAAGACAAAAGGCATGCTTAAAGGCAAACAGAAAATCAAAGGAAAAAAGATATACTTTTAGCAAGAAAACAGGAAAGCTTAGAAAGAAGAAATAAGTATATAGTTGTTGTGAAGGAGAAGAATTTTGAACAAAAATATATTTTAGCACCGGGAACACACATTGTAGGAAATGTTGAAATAGGCAACAATGTTGGGATTTGGTACAATGCGGTAGTTCGTGGTGATATGGAAGGAATAACAATAGGCGATAATTCTAATGTGCAGGACAATTGCACATTGCACACAGGTAATGGTTTTGCGTTAACCATTGGCAATGGGGTAACAATAGGTCATAACGCCATAGTTCATGGTTGTACAGTTGGCGACAATACAGTTATTGGAATGGGAAGCATTCTTCTGAATGGAGCAAAAGTAGGCAAGAATTGCATTATTGGTGCCGGTGCTTTAGTAACGGGAAAAATGGAAATCCCTGACAATTCAATGGCATTTGGTAATCCTGCTAAAGTTATCCGAAATCTTACCGAAGCAGAAATAGAAGACAATAGAGAGAATGCAGAAGAATATGTGAAATTAATGATGCAGGAGGTAAAAGTAGAATGCCAGTAACAATAAGAACAATCTTAGGCATTGTATGCTTGGTCCTTTGCGTGCTGGATATTTGTTTTTTTAATAAAAATTAGAAGAACAATGAAAATGGAATCATTAACCAAAGAAAATATTTTATTAAAAGATAGTTTAACATATAAAGAGTTGATGAAATCACTTAAGCTGTTTGGTGCAATAGCAATATTGGCATTTGTGGTAATAATTCTTAGCTGGTTTTAGAGGTGGATTTTTGGATGAAAGTTACGACTTTGTGTTACATAGAAAAAGATGAAAAATATTTAATGTTACATAGAACTAAAAAAAGAAAATGACATTAATAAGGATAAGTGGATTGGCGTAGGCGGTCACGCAGAAGGAAATGAAAGCCCTGAGGAATGTCTTTTAAGAGAAGTAAAAGAGGAGACAGGCTTGGAATTGTTGTCGTATAAGTTTAGAGGTTTGATAACTTTTGTAAGTGATGACTGTGAGCCTGAAATGATGTGCCTTTTTACATCGGACGATTTTCGTGGAGAGATCATTACCTGCGACGAGGAGAATTGGAATGGGTAAGCAAGACGGAAGTGCCTAAACTTCCAACATGGGAAGGGATGCTATTTTTCTAAAATTGTTGCTTGATAATGAAGAAAGATTTTTTCATTAAAGCTTGTTTATGAAAATGAAAAATTGGTTGAAAAAGGCAGTGCAAATCTATTAAAAAAATCATAAAATATTCGAGAAATACTTCTAAAAAAAATATTTATGATAAAATAAAGATGAAAACGTTTCAATTGTCACAACCACGAAAAAAAAGAAAATCCATATTGATTTCTCCCGAAACAATAGTACAATCAAGTTATAAGGGTATGAACAGGAGGACAAGATCATGAAAGGAAATTTAAAAAATCTTTATCAATTTTTGGAGCATTGTCTTTTGCTTTTTACAGCAGGATTTTTTGCTTAGCAATGTTAATGTTTACGCAGCAACTAACCAGACACTTGAACTGAACAAGGATTATTATTTTGACTTGAATGGAGATGGGCAGGCGGAGAAGATTAAGTACACAACTCAGGTTAATAAAGATGATAATGACTTCTTTAATAGTGTAAGTTTGTTTATAAATGATAAGAATGTTTACACTAAGAAGTTAACAGATACTTGGGCTAAGTATACGGTTCTTGATATTGACAGTAGTGATAATACTTTGGAATTGAATTTGCAGATTGGAGGCTATTCGGATGTTATGGATTACAGTTCATTTCAGAGATGGAATGGTGCGTCAATTGTAGAATTTGATAATGATAAAAACAAGGCTTTGAATTATACAAGAGAGTATTCTTTTAGCAATGTAAAAAGGCAACGGCAGATTTAATATTGTGGTAGATACACCATATTCATTGCCAATTGGCTGTTTTTATGCTAACATTCCATTGAAATTACAGAATAACAAGATTATAACAACTACAGGAACATATAATCTTGTAGGAAGTTCAAAGAAGTATAAGTATAAGGCTAAGAGTAATATTAAGGTTTACAAAAAGCATCAAAGAAGTCAAAGGTGAAATTTACAGTCAAAAAAGGTGACAAGATTAAAATGATAAAAATTAAACCAATGAAGAATGTGGCAAAACGTCCACAGGGCAAGTACGGAGAGGAAAAGCCAATTAATGCTTATGCTTATGTAAAAACAAAATCAGGAAAGAAAGGTTGGATTTACCTAAGTAAAAAGAAATCAAGCTGGGGCAGGAAGATGTTGTTTAAAAAAGTTCGGGCTGGGGTTGATAAAGATTGATTATGAGCAAAAGAGAAGATATTTTTGAAAAGTTAGATAATTTAATAGAACAGAATCAGTTTGAACTTGTGTCAGATAAGGTAGATGATAACAGGCTTAAAGTTATTTATCTTATGAATGATGCGGTTGAAAGTTTTATTGTATTTGAAAATGCAAGAATTACAGGAGAATATATAAAGGACTATCAGGGAGAGATTAATACATCCCTGACAGTTCAAAAAATGACAGTACAGGCAATGATGAATATGTTTTGGTTGTACATCAGAAAGATTCGGTGTGTACTGTATTTTTTGAGGATGTTAGTTTTGAAGTTAATTTGTATAATTACGGAAGAACTGCACATTTTTGGATTGAAGGTTATGAATATTTAAGACAGCTTGAATACAAAATTTCAATTCTCAGGGACAAACTTGATTATTTGGGAGAAAAGTATTGTAATGATTTGGAGAAAGAGCTGGCTAATCTTACAGATTTTCCACCGCTTAATTATTGCTTTTATCCTTCTGGTGCCTGAGAAGTATCTTGTGCCAAGGGACAATCCGTGGGAGCCAACAGACAAGGCAATCACTGTTATGCTTAAGGTGGCAAGAGAGCAGCAGGACAAAATGCTTTATCAGGTTCTTGTTTTATATAAGCAGTTTAAGAACAGAAAGCTTGCAAAAGTTATAGCAACTATGTTACATAGAAAGTCTCACAGAAAAGTTGTGGAAAGTCTTATGGAAAAAATGACAGAAGCAACAAAGAATTATCCAATAAGAAAGTTTGGAAAGGCTGCAGACAATGAGCATAAGAAGATTTTGACAAGGGCAAAGCAGCTTCAGAACAAGTTAAAACACAAAAAGATAAAGTCAGAGATATTCGTGGAAGAGCCTTTTGTTGTGGCAACTGATTCCATAGAATACAAAGTGTATCTTATGATATGGAAGAAAAGCCTGATA
>VOFH01001299.1_pt1 | contig 21382 bp, 47 predicted proteins | sample 5384091 | NCBI WGS metagenome assembly VOFH01 (sample SAMN12384727, study PRJNA508395) | human gut metagenome | isolation source: healthy gut G | host: Homo sapiens
TTTGCTGCGGGTATGCGCCTTACTTTGGCAGGCTGTCAAAATCAGATATCCTGAATATTGTGGCGCTGCCTGAGACAGTATTGTAAACCACCTACAAGAGAAAAGGAACGGAGGTAATATATGTGCAGGATAATTACAATCGCCAGTCAGAAAGGCGGCGTTGGAAAAGTACAACTTGTGTAAACTTGGGAATCGGTTTGGCTAAGGAAGGCAAAGGGTACTATTAATTGATGCGGATGCCCAGGGAAATATGTCAGCGTGTCTGGGAGTAATGGAGCCCGGATGAACTGGAGGTTACGCTGGTGAACTTGATGGAGAAGGTCTTAATGATGAGCCGTGGAGATCTGAGGAAGGAATTCTTCACCATGATGAGGGGGGTGGATTTCCCTTCCTGCCAATATCGAACTGGCAGGACTGGAAACCACTCCTTGTAAATGTAATGAGCCGGGAAACGATCATGCGGCAGTATGTTAATGATGCGCCAGTCTTACGATTACATATTGATTGACACGATGCCGTCTTTGGGAATGATGACAATTAACGCCCTCGTGGCAACGAGACAGTGTGCTGATTCCAGTGGAGGGGGCATGCTTGGTCCGTGAAGGGACTTCAACAATTAATTAAAACCATTGGACGGGTTCACCGGCAGTTGAATCCTAAGCTTCAGATGGAAGGAATCCTGATGACGAAAGTAGATCGAAGGAATAACTTTGCAAAGGATATATCTGAGAAACTCCGCGGAGCCTATGGGGAGAAAAATCCATATTTTTGAGAACTGTATACCTCTTTCTATTAAGGCCGCTGAGACTAGTGCAGAGGGAAAAGCATTTTTCTTCATGCGCCTAGAGGATTGTTGCAGAAGGATACAGGGCATTGACCAAGGAGGTGCTTTCTTATGGGCAGCAGAAGTGCGGATAAAATTGTATTCACATCTTATGATGATCTGTTTGGTGAGGAGCAGAAAGCTGGAGAAAGCGTGGTGAGCCTGCCGCTGTCTAGACTTCATTCTTTTTAAAGACCATCCGTTTCATGTGATAGACGATGAAAAATGCAGGAAACAGTAAAGAGTGTCCGGCAATATGGGGTTCTGGTTCCTGCGATTGTCCGTGAAGATAAAGTACAGGGTAACTATGAAATTATTGCAGGTCACAGGAGAAAGCGTGCCTGTGAACTGGTTGGACATACGGAAATGCCTGCGATTGTTCGTAATGTAACAGATGATGAGGCGGTAATCATTATGGTGGATTCCAATATTCAGAGGGAAGATATCCTTCCATCTGAAAAGCCTGGGCATACCGCATGAAGATGGAGGCTCTGAGGCCATCAGGGGGTAAAAGGAGAGGACTATACCGCTGATCTCGTTGGAGAAGCGGCGGGAGACTGGCCAAAGGACTGTGCAGCTGTTATATTCGCCTAACGTACTTGAAAACGGAGTTGTTGGACTATGCAGACCAAGGGAGAATAACTCCTTGCAGTGGCAAAAGTTATCATTCTAAATATGAGGAAGAACAGGGCTGGGTATTACAGGTCATTTCCCAAAAATATCACGGCTCCATCTAAAAGCCAGGCAGACGAATTGAAAGAGGAAAGCAGAAAAGGAAAACTGACCGAAAAACGGGTGGCGGATATTTTTAAACCGGGAAGTAAAAAAGGTCAGTATAACGATATCTTCTAAAAAAATAAAGGATTATTTTCCGCAGGATTACACAAAAAAACAGATTGAGGCGGTTATTTTTTGAACTGCTTGATTCTTGGAAAGAAAAGATGAATCAGGCTGGCTGACTTTGCGACACGGTGTCGCAAAGTTCATATTGATGTTTATTTACCAATTATTCTCCAAAGCAAATTGAATGAGAAAACAAATAATTGCATAGTGGAGGATAATTATAATGGGAAAGACTGGAATTATTACAACTTGGAAAATAAAAACAGTGAGGTTTATCACGATGTCATTATACTTTTTAAAATATATCGTTCTGTATCTTGGCGTATGCAGGTTCAAATCGGACAGGTAAAGCACAGGTTCCAAAAGGAATACGGAACGGACGTGGATGAATTTCTGGAATCTATCTATCAGGCGATGGGATGGATATTAATAGTGACGAGGCGAATATCCGTTTCCCGCGTAGAGGCCATCGAAAGTTCAAATAAGTTTTTGAAGTTGATTGATGAGTCTGTAGATTTAATGCGTCAGTATCATCCCCAGGGGAAAAGTATTACTGGGTTTTGTATTATACTTATATGTCAGCCTATAAGCCGATGAATATTACGGAGATTATAAGCAAGCTGGACCCCCATTTATCTCAAGGAATACAATTAACCGAAGCACCTATTTCAGATGGCGGGAAAGCGCCCTGAGAGCCGTGGAAGGTATATTGTGGGGGTATGAGGAGGAGAGCCGAAACCTGCTGGAACATTTCCGAGATACTTGGGTGATGGAGGAATGAGAATTATTTTTGAAAAGAGGGATACTTATGAGACAAATAATGAGAAGAAATGCAGAAATGAAAAGACCGGATTATAAGCTCTGTCAATTTTGTGGTGAGAAGGTGGGATGGGAGGAAAGAATCTGTACTTCCTGCGGAAGGCTGACAGTAGAAACTTGAAATCGGTAGGAATGTCAGAATTGCTGATGGAGGACGATGAAATCTGTCTTAGTGTTTTGGAAAGGCAACGACGTAGTCAGTCAATAACCTTTGAACAGGTTACAGAGGCACCGGAAACAGGCTGTGTCACAGGGAATCGGAATTTAGAATACATAAGGGAGCGCATAAATGGACAGGGAAAGAAACATAAGTGTGATAGAGGATTTGGATGGCAAGAAAAATTGTAATGATTCATGATATTAGATTTGGGAAACGTAAGATTAACTGGAAGGAGGTTGAGCAATATCTGAAGCAGTATATCGGAGAGGTATATGAAATTATGGATTCTGCGGATATTGTCTATGTAGGCAATGACTTTGCAGATGAATACAGTGGTTCAGGATACGGCAAGGCTGAAAGGTGCATTAGCAAAGGCAAAAGCAAATGCGCCCAGGGTATTCCTGAACTGATTGAGACGGCAGAAAACCGGAGACATAAAGATAATTTGAATCCAAAACATCAACGGGATGCGAAATTTGGCTGGTACCGTTATGATTCCAGGTTCGGTCTTCCTGTTTATGGGAGGATAAGGGGTGGAACGCTATAACATATTCCATGGAAATGCTGATACGCCATGACGAGGATGGAAAGAGATACTTATATGATGTGGTGAATATAAAAAAAGAAACAGGCACCCCTGCTTGAACAAGCGCTACACGGTTACAAACCCATTTCTTTCTTTAATCATATAAGATATGCCGGAAAAAGTCAAGTACAATATATTGATTTAACGCATTGACAATATCTATATATAGTGGTAATATAATCTTGTATTGATTTATATAAGCTTCGGCAGCTTGCAGGGAGATATAAAAAATTTTGTTCCCGTCTCGTGGGAGGGAAGCGGTCAGGCAAAAAAGAACCGCCTGAATGTTTCTATTTGTCTATATACTTGGAATGACGCTCATTTTTTATAAATGCGGCGTCTTTTTTTTAAAGGCAAAAACAGGAGCAGTGATACGGAAGGAGGGCAGAAAGAAACCTAAAATGATTTTTTAATGGGAGGCAGGAATGAAGAAAGATAAGTTTAAGAAAATGAAGCTCCAGATTCAGACATTGGATACCGTAGACGGAATAGAAAATTGTGTCTTTGCTTCTTGAATGTGTTAAGCTGGAATGGCCAGAAGCAGTGAATATTTCTATGGAATCCACGCAGCAAAAAGTAAAACCCGGCAGGGGATGGCACTTTGGTTTGTGGAATTGGATGCCAAGAGGGAATTCAATCAGATGATGGGAAATGAAGCATTTAAAGGACAGGAAAACAGGCGGAGATTCTGGATTACCACTATTTTAAACAGGCTGAGGTGGGACGATTGTGACGGATGTGAAAGCAGAAGTCTTTGATTTCTCCAGAAGGCAGAAGATGCCATTTTTACGGTAAAAAGCTGGAGTTCAATTTTGCAAATGGAAAAAAAGGTGGATTTGACAGACAGGGTCAGCGTGTTGTCGCTGGATCAGTTAGCCGCTTGAAAGTTGAGGAAAGGATGGTGCAATTATGAGGAATAGGGAGATACAATCAAAACATCTGGTATTGCGGGCGCGAGGAGAAGTGCAGTTTCAATCAAAGTGGGTGAGGAAGCATATTACCGTCAGGGGAACCGCCTGATCTGGACGGATAAGGTGAAGAGAATCCTTGAGATTGCCGCTGATTATGTGAGATTGGAAACTACGGCTTATTATTACATCATCGAAAAAAAGAGAGAACCGAGGCATCAGCGTTAAGTCTGGTGCCTAACAGAATGCAAATTACGTGAACGCCTCAAGATTTATGGGGAAACAGGTGGGCCAATAATGAGACTATATTGGGACAGGCGTGCATTGACATGAGATTTTGCAGAATTTATAATGATATCATCAGTTTTTTATGCACAGGAAAACCTGTGGGGAGCCATGAAAATCTGAAACAAAATAACGCACAGAAAAGCAATCACATCCATGGTGGTTGCTTTTTTTGTGCCTGAAAGAAGGTGAGGGAGCTGCATTTGAGAAAAGCAGATGGATCTGCAGAAAGCAGGGAACAGGAACCGGGATGGACAAGGCGGCTGCCATGTCTGGCTGTACAGGGATACCTGCTCTGGGGTATAAACATTTTAATGTGCCGGACCGTTTATGCGGCAGATATTTTTTGATATTGCTAAGAGTGCCATGCAGAAAGTCTATTCCGATGTGGCAGGGCTTGCAACGGTAGGCGCTGTCGTATGTGCGGCGATCTGTCTTTTCCTGATGAATTTTTCTAAATCAGGAAAGACCGTTGATGAATCCAGGGCGTGGCTGAAGCGGATTGTGGTGTGTTGGGCCGTTCTGATGACACTGGGAGCTATTGTAACTTACATGGAGGCGATTATTCCGCAGCAATCATTTACACCGTAGAAAATAATGAAACCGTAACATAACAGCAGCAAAAATGCCGGAGCTCCCCGGCAAAGGAGGTGAAGGATACCCTGAAAAATGGGGAATGACAGATGGGATGGCTATTAGAACTTTTATTTGAGGCGGTCCGGGAATTGTGTTCCCAGTTTATTATAGACATGATGGATATAGCGAGCGGAATGTTTACCGAGATTTTATCCTGCGATTTGGACTTGTTTGAAGAATTATTTGGGGTTGTGGGAAGTTTGTACCAAAATGCAGTCTTTGCCAATTGCAGTTGCGCTGCTTCTCATGATTTTAACCTGGCAGGTGTTTAAATCCATGTTTGGGAAACTGGGGATAAACTCTGAAGATCCGCTGGAACTGTATTCCGGTCGGGATTCTGCCTGTTTATGCTGGTCTATGCAAGAGATATCGTGAATTATGTTCTGGAGGTGGCGGAACGCCTTTTACCAATGGGTCGTGGGGACAGGAATCACAGTGGATTCTTTCAGTGGATATGTTTCCGCCGCAGAGGCAGCGGTATCGGTGCTGGGAACCGATGCGTTAAGTATCTCGCTTCTGCTTTTTAATCATGCACTTTGTGGTAGCGTGGAACTATTTTAAGCTGTTGTTTATTTTGGCAGAAAGGTATGTACTTCTGGGAGCGCTTTCCTATACAGCACCGTTGGCTTTTGCTACCGGAGGGTCTAAGGCAACTAACAATATTCTTGCATCTTGGTCAAAAAAATGTTCGGTGGACAGGTTATGATTGTGATTTTGGATGCCTGGTGCCTGAAAATGTTTCTGGCAGGCTATGGAAACCTGATGGCAAGCGGATATGGATTTACCTCGTTTTTTTTGCCGCTACTATGTGTCTGATTGGCTTCTGCAAGATTGCGGGAAAGCTGGATTCCTATATGGCTTCCCTGGGCGTAAGCATGGGCAGGACAATGGGAGGTTTAAGTGGTCTGGGTGCTCTTATGATGGCAGGGCGCCTGTTGTCAGGCGGTGGACGCGGAAGAGGTGCCAGCACGGCGGCGTCCGGTTCCGCCATATGAATTTTTTTGGAAACGGGAGACCGATTCCCATGGGAGGCACAGGAGTGTCTGCATCGGCAGGCGTTATGTCTGGTATGGACGGAAACATGAAAGGATGGAGCTGGCTCTGGGATTGGCGGAATGGATGCCGGGAATATGGCAGATGATTTTCAGGGCATGGAGAGTCAAAATCCGGATATGGGAGATGGATTCAGTGTATTCCAGATGGATGACTCCGCTTTAACAGGTCAGAATCTTCCTTTTGGTACGCCGGATGATGAGAACGGATTTGCACAAGGAGCAGGTGACGGCATGCAAGAGGTTCCACCGGCTACGGAGGAAGGGGACGCTGGCCCCTATGGAATCGGAAAGTGGAATTCCCATTGGAGCCACAGGTATGGATCCGTTTGAGGAAGAACCTTTATCCGCAGGAGATATGGCAGAGGGAGGAGAACTTCCTCCTATGGAAGATATGGAGAACGGAAACCAGGTTCTGCCGTTTGGAAATGTGGAAGATATGACCGGAGGGATGGAAATTGGAGAGAGTGGCAATGCTTTCGGTCAAGAAAATGCTTCGGAAGCCACGGGTCTGGAACTGTCTGGAGAGAGTGCTGGAATTGGGGACTTGCAGGATAATATGGATAGCAGAATTGGGAGTGAGACAGAAGGTGCGGCTTCTATGGGAGACGGGGCAGTTGGATCGGGACGTCTTCTTATGGAGGAACGCAGGAATCCTCTGTTTCTGGTTTGTCAGCAGATAACTTCGATACAGGGACTATGGAACATATGGATGGAACGGGAGCCGTTTCGGGAATGGAGCCGGCAGCGGATTCATCTGGCCGCGTGAGCGGACTGGATAGCAGCAGAATCCGGACAAAACCTGCCAGTGGGTGATAGTACTGGATTTGCCGCAGGCGAATCGGCGGTGAATACGTAATAGACACAGCGGTCATTTCAGGAAAAGCAGGAGGCAGTGCGGCTGTGACTGGTGTATCGCAGCAGGACGGCATGTCAGAGGGTTGCGTGGATGTTATCAGGCGGAGCGGGATGGAAAGCAGTATATGCGTTATGATACGGGATTGTATGAGAAGCCGAAAGGACCGTACCAGACCATTCATGAAAATGGGAAGACCTATTACGAACTACCGAAACAGGAAAAAGCTCCAGCTATGCTTCCGGAGACGAAGGCAGTCCTGGAGAAAAAACGGAACCCTCCGCCTGGAAAAGGTATACCAGCAAAAGGAACGTATGGAGAAACCGAAAGAACAGCCAGCCTTGCAGGAAAGCCTGCTAAAACAGCGGGAGAAAGAAAGCCATAAAGAAACCAGTGAAAAAAACAGACTGGAGCCGGGCTCAGGAATCAGCGTAGGAAAACTCCTGACAAGAAATAAGAATTAAGACCAGTTTAAAGGAGGGAGATATGAGCAGGGACTGGACAGAGGACGAGCCGCTTGACAAAGCGGCAGAAATGGCTGCCCGAACAGTTCGGGCAGCGGGGCAGGCAAAGCAGGCGGCAGAAGCAATTCAGGCAGTTCACCTTGCCGCAGGGGCGCAAAAGTGGATCTGCTGTGAGCGGAACGGCTGCTGGAGCCGCATTGGGGTGGCCCTATGGGAGCGGTTATTGGGGCGGTTTTGGCAAGTAAATCCTTCTGGAAAGCGGTAGGGGCAGTTCTGGCGGCAGTCCTTCTGTTCCTGTATATGATTGTAAATTCCATAGGGATTATCTTTTCCTATCTGGGTTTTGCTGATGCGGATAGTTATGTGTCACAGGCCAGGGAAGCAGAGTATCAGAATATAAAACTTCAGGTTGAAACACTTTTTTCGGAAAGTCCAGAATTGAGGGCGAGAAAACTCTGTGCTTTGATTGAGGGATACCGAGACCAAATGCTGGACGAAATCGGCGTGGATTTTCGTGAGAATTGGGACGGGTATGATGATTATGAGGTAGAAGATGAATATGAGTCCAGGCTGGAACCTATGTTAAGTCAGTATCTGGCTGTCCTAATTGAGGAATCCTGGAATGGCAGCCGGATTGTGGGGTTTAACGGATATGGAGCTGTGGGCGGCTTTGATTCGGATTTGACCAGTCCCCTATGATGAATATTTTGCGTTGGCGCAGCGACCTATCAAGTTCCGGAGGCACTATTAAAAGCAATGGGGAAAGCGGAATCTGATTTTAATCCTAATGCAGTGTCAAGCGCAGGAGCCATGGGGATTATGTCAGCTCATGCCTGGAACGGCAGCGAATCTGGAAGTGACATCCCCATTTGACCCGAAACAGAATATCATGGGTGGAGCAAATACATAGCCGAGCTTCTACGTCTTCGGTTCCTATCCGGACGGAGTCAGGCTGGCGGTTGCCGCTTATAATGCTGGTCCCGGGAGCGGTGAAAAGAGCGGGATACCGGATACCACAGAACGGTGAGACGCCGGCTTACGTGGAAAAGGTAATGGGGTATCTGACTGCAGCGGGAGGTAGAGGGGACAAAACCGGAATCGGGAGCAGGAACTGGAGGAACTGCCGTCATGCCACAGACAGGAACAACGGTTTCGGTGATATTGCTCAAATCCATGGTGGAAGAAAAACGCCAAAGACTTTTTTAGGCTGGATGCAGACGGGAACCCATACGGAGACGATAGATGGAGGGACGGGGAGGAAGACGAAGAAATTGAGATTGTGGATTATGCCATTGTAGTGAAGCTGAATCCTAATCTGACGCCGACAGGCACCGGCTACAGTTATAGTTATGTGACCAGCCAGACTACCTTCAATTATGTGCTGAAACTGTTTGAGCTTCTGAAAGATGGAACTGATGGAATTCTGGATGTGCTGTTTAAGGCAACGAGCTGGAAGAACTATGTGCTTGGAGCCGGTGCATCAGAGGATATTTATACCAGCGAATTCAGACTGGTGGAGACACAATTTTCTATGACACCGTCAGAGGTTGTGTGAAAGAGGTGATTTATTTTAACCAGGGAGAAGAGCCCTGGGCCTCCATGCCTTATGGGAGCTCTACAATTAAATCTGCAGGGTGTGGTCCTACCGCATTAGCCATTGTCATCTCTACATTGACAGGAGAGAATGTGACGCCCCAGATGACGGAATACGCCATGTCTCATGGATTGTATGTCTCAGGGAAGGAACCAGCCACTCATTTCCGGCTATGGCTGCAGGTCATTGGGGACTTTCGGTGGAACGGGTAAAAAAAGGGGACAGATTGACTATGTGGTTAAGCAGTTAAAAAGGAAGGCAAGCTGGCATTGGTAATCTGTGCGGAAAAACACCATATCAGGAAGCAGTGGTCATTTTATTGTGCTGACAGGTGTGACGAGGGATGGCTATATTGCCATTGCTGATCCGGGAAGCCGGAGCCGGACAGGGAAACTTTACAGTCCGGCTACAATACAATCTTATGCCAGGGATCTAAGTGATGGCGGTATCTGGATTATGGGAGGACAATAGAAATTGAGGCGATGGATAAAAGGCTGGATTGGGGCGGCGTTTCTCGCCCTGGTCCTTCAGCCAGGGAAAGTTCTTGCCAATGAGAATTCTGTGCAGGTTCAGACCAAAGTAGAGACAGACGGATGGGGGAGGAAGAGTATACGGATACGGACACCAGACGGGGAACCCTGTCCATCCGCTGCGAGACGTTTCAGGGATTTCACGGTAGGATAAAGCTACATATACGGAACATGGTTGGAGGGTGGGAGAGAAGCGCAGCACTGACTGAAAAGGATGGATATGCAGTGAACCTGTCCCTTCCGGTAGGCGTCTATGAGATTGAAAGATTAGAGGCGCAGACAGATGGCCGTAAGTTTCGGTGTCAGGCGGACCGAACGGAAGTGGAGATTAAAGATGAGAAGATTATTATGTGTCGGGTAACGATAACGCCGGAGAGTGTGTATCGTCTGCCATACGAGGATGACGCTGTGGAAGTTACATCGGGCACGTTGGTTGCAGTTGCTACACGTTCCGATAGCAGTGGACGAGAGGGAGCGAAATGCCAGAACCATCAGATGAAGAAATGAATCAGGAGATGGAACTTCAGGAAGTATACGGGTGAGTCCGCTCTGGATTTTTTGGGAATATTAGGAGCTGGTCTATGCCTTTACGAGCTTTATTATGTAATAAAACGAAGGTAAGAAAGGAGGATAGGGTACCATGGATCAGGAAGACCGGATAATATTTATACCATTCCACCCAATTTTGCAGAGGAAGGAACTTTGTTTTTCCGGGAGGGGTAAAGACAAGAAATGCAGTGGAAACGACCATGCTCCTTATGGTTTTAGTTCCGCTGCTTTTTTCGCTTAATATGACGGTAAAGATGAAAATGTATATCGGTATGATTGTCCTTGTACCGGCAGTGGTAGTATCAGTGATTGGGATTCAAAGGGGAAAGCCTGTTTGCATTTATCGCTAGCTTCTTTCGGTATGTGAGGCGGCGCAGGTGCCTTACTGAGCCGGACGAGTGTTACCGTCTTGAGCAGAACCGAAAAAGAGAAAGTCCGGAAAGGAGGAAAGCAGGGACGTGAAAAGAGTAAAGAAAGCAGAGTGGAGAAGTACCGGCACAGGAGCCAAAGCAGAATGGGAGACAAAGTCCCAGGAAAATCCAGAATCGGGAATGGAAGCGAAATTTAAAAAAATAAGGAAAGCCTTAAAGCAGGAACTGAACAAAAGACAAAGAGACGGAAACCGGAAAAAGCCGCGAAAAAACAGAGCCGGCAAGAAAAGAAAACAGCCAGAATGAGCAGTATGACCTGCCATTTACCAGGGCTTCCAGAGAAATACCATTTAAAGAGATACGGGACGGCATTATCTATACTGCAGACGGGCGGTATGTGAAGATTTTGGAAGTTATGCCGATTAATTTTCTACATCGCAGCGCCAGTGAACAGAAAGGAATCATCTATTCGTTTATGGGATATTTAAAATTGCGCCGCCTGAACTGCAGATAAAATCGTTATCTAAAAAGGCGGATATTTCCCAATATATCAAGACCATACGGGAAGATATCGAAAGGAGCCGGATGAGCGGTGCCGGATGCTGCAGCAGGATTATGCGAATCTAATCTGTTCGGTTGGTTATAAGGAAGCGGTAACCAGGCGATTTTTTCTTGTGTTCCAGGCGGATTCCAGACGCGGAACGGAGAAGGAAATTGTAAATATGCTGGAATCATATGCCCAGACAGCTAAGAAGTACCTATACCAGTGTGGGAATGAGATTCTTGCTTTCTGATAATCACACAGAGGAAACGGCAGAGATTCTATACACGCTTTTGAACCGCCAGACCAGTACCTCGCTACCGTTTTCGGAACGCTTAAACCAAGTGGTTAATTGGTATATCGGGAAAATGGGGGGAGGACAGCGTGGGGCGGATTCCGGCCGCTGAGTATGTGGCACCCCGTACCCTGGATTTCAGGCATGGGAACTGTGTTGTATTGGATGGAGTGTATCACACCTATCTGTTTGTGCCGTCCGCAAGATACCGATCCCGGGTACCGGCCGGCTGGATGTCCCTTCTGGTCAATGCGGGGGAGGGAATTGATGTAGACCTGTTTCTCTACAAACAGGATAAGGTAAAAACTATTGAGCGAATTGGGCGCAGAATTCGTCTTAACCGCTCAAAAATCAAGGATGCCTCTGATACCAATACAAATTTTGACGACCTGGCAGAGTCCATTCAATCGGGATATTATCTAAAAATGGCTTGTCATCCAATGAGGAGTTTTATTATATCTGTATCCTGATTACGGTAACTGGATACAGTGCCAAAGAAGCGGAGTGGCGGGCGAAAGAGATGAAAAAACTGCTGAACGCCCAAGACATGGATACGGTTTCCTGCCTGTTTAAGGAGGAACGGGCATTCCTCTCTGCCTTACCCTTGGTAAAGCTGGATAAAAGCATTTATGAGCGTTCAAACGCAATGTGCTGACCTCGGGGCTGCCAGTTGCTACCCATTCACCTCTTTTGAGATGTCGGATAAAAACGGGATTTTGATGGGGGTAAACACGGCGAACAGCTCCCTGGTCATTATAGATATTTTTAATTCCACGATTTATAAGAATGCGAATATTTCCATCATGGGAACCACCGGGCAGGGAAAAACTTTCTGCTGCAGCTGATGGCGCTGCGTATGCGCCGTAAGAATATCCAGGTCTTTATCATTGCACCTGACAAAGGGGCATGAGTTTGCCAGAGCCTGTACCAATATCGGAGGAGAGTTCATCAAAATATCGTCCGCCTCCAAAAACTGTATCAATGTGATGGAAATCAGGAAACGAGATCAGGCGACCAATGACCTGTTAGACGGGGATACGGCGGAACGCTCGGAGCTTGCGGCAAAAATCCAGAATCTGCATATCTTTTTCTCGTTGTTGATTCCCGACATGGATCATGAGGAGAAGCAGCTTTTAGATGAAGCGCTGGTACAGACGTATTATAACAAGGGAATCACGCACGACAATGGGGAGCCTGTCAGACCCGGAGAATCGAACCAATGCCGGGCTATGCCGGTTCTGGGTGATGTATACGATATTCTTCATGGGAATGCAGAAACCAGGCGGCTTGCCAATATCGTAAACCGTCTTGTCCACGGCTCTGCCTCCAGCTTTAACCAGGAAACCAATGTGAATCTGGATAATAAATATATTGTTCTGGATATTTCTGAACTTACGGGAGACTTGCTTCCTGTGGGGATGTTTGTGGTATTGGATTATGTCTGGTCAAAGGTGAAAGCAGACCGAACCGTGGAAAAGCGGTATTTTTAGACGAGGTATGGCAGTTAATTGGGGCTTCCTCGAATGAAATGGCGGCAGAATATGTTTTGGAGATTTTTAAGATTATAAGGGGCTATGCAGGATCAGCCGTCTGCGCCACCCAGGATTTATCTGATTTCATGGCGCTGAAAGATGGAAAGTATGGGAGGGGAATTATCAATGCAACCAAGACAAAGATTGTCCTGAATCTGGAGAATGATGAAGCGAAAAAAGTACAGGAACTGCTACATCTATCCGATGCGGAGCGGATGGAGATTGTCCATTTTGAGAGGGGAAAGGGCATGATTTCACGAACAGTAACAATCTGACTCTGGAGTTTAAAGCCAGCCAGCTGGGAAGGATTTAATCACCACGGATCGGAAGGAACTGAAAGAGTTAAAGAGCGGCTGGCCCGTTACGGGAAACAGGCTTATGGACGGGTGGGCGCGTGAGGGGGAGGTTGTGAAAGGGTACGAATACCGGAACCCGGAGGAGACGGCCGGGGAAGGTACTTGGCTTGCTTCGCCAGTACAACGTAATGAAGCCGGAGCAGCTAGAGGCATTCTTTCCGGGACAGGAGAAGGCGGCGGGCCGTGCGTTGAAAAAATTGGAAAAGACTAGGCAGATATACCGGAACCCTTACACCGGGTTGATTGCTTCCAGCGAGTTTGCGTATTCGTTGAAAGATGAGGGAACCATGAAGTGTCTGTGGGTACTGGCAGATATGATGCGCCGTAAGCCAGTAGACGGCCACTATCTGGCAGGAAAGGAGGACTTTCCAATCCGTATCCTGTTTTATTCTGGTGCGGAAATCTATGACATTCTTTATGTGGGTGACGGGGATTTAAAGCTAGTAAACGGGATGTTTGCAAGGAGTCGTCGCGCAGGGAAAACCACATTATAGCAGTAGAAGATGGGAACCTGATGGGAGTCGTGGCAGTGCCGGGAACTATTGGTTTTGCCTGGTAAAAGAAGATGGACGGGTGGAATACTACAAAGAAATCTGCAGAGAGGAGTGGATAAAACGGAGCAGATAGAGAAACAGTTGGAAGAGGTCCAACGGCAGGCAGGGGACTGCAGGAATGTCTGGCGGAGGCCAGGCTGATTCGGACGGCACAGGAACGGAGCGGTTCCGCGTTTCAGAGAGGTTGTTTTATGGACTGTGTGATGGAAGCCTCTTTTATAGCGGAGAAGCTGACCGGAGGACTTCGCCGGTTGGTAATTGAGAATTGCATGTGGAAGCAGGAACGGGAGGCATACGGTTTAGGGAATTGTAAAGATTCATGGGATTCGGGTGAAGTATGAGGGCGGAATTTTGAAAGTGGAGTTGCCTGGGCTGCTATCGCATCGTAAAAACAAATATACGGATTATCTTTATAAGCCTGTAACTATGGCGTTGGAAAATTGGTGTATCCGCCAACAGGAACAGGGGGAGGAGATTCCGCAGTTTGAACGGGCAGCCGTATGTTTCCTTCATGTATATGATCAGAAGCAATCCGTGGCAAAGGGTGCGAGATCACGACATATTGAGGAAAAAGCAGATGGTTGATGCCATGGGAATGTTTTTCTGGTATCGGATGGAGGCTTATATCTGGATTCATACCATACCTCAACGATGGGGAAGAGGACAGGACGTATCTGTTTTGATGACTCAGGAGCATTTTCCGCAGTGGATAAGCAGTATGAAGCAGGAAGAGAATTGTATCGAAAAAGAAGAGGTCTAAGACATGGAAATTCCGACAGGGTAAGATTTACGGAAAAGCCTTGATAAGTAGGAGGAAAAACAGGTACGAATTCGCACTGAAATGTACCCAGGGATGGAGTTAACTGGGTACGAAAAATACGGAAAACAGAGGGAGATAAATGGAGATACGGGACAGGCGTGACGAATTGCTTTTACTGGTGGCAGTTAGTGGAGAACTGCCGGCTGGTTGGTCGGGTATGCGATTGGCTCCGATTCCTATGCCGCCGTACTTGTGACCCAGTTAAAAAGGAAGGTGATTTGACGGTCAGGAGTAAGGACGGGATGAAAGGTTATTTGCTACGTGTCAGGGCTAAACGGTATTTGCTGGAGGAATATGGTGAGGATGTAGAGCCTTACTTATCAGGCGCAGGAGCAACCAGCCATGTGAAGAGCGAGCCGGAAAAGCGTCTCCGTCTCCACCGCATGAGCATGGTATGGGTGTTTTGCCACAGGGCTGATATACGGATATTTAAAAGTGATAAGCCGGAGCTGTTCCCAGCAGTCCATCGGACTCTGTTGGGTTCGGAAAGGGAGGATTTGCGGCCTCTTATTATGGAACCATGGAATGGAAAATGGAAACTGACAAGGAGATTAAGGGTTCCAGAGCCTGCGGTATCCTGTTAGCCAGTAGTTTTTTATGTGGTATATAACACGATGGATAGCCTGATGAAGTGGGCGCCTAAGACGGAACGAAATTTAAGAAATCGGATGGAACTTAGAATGAAGCGGAGCTGGAGCGTGGAATTAGGGGGGGGAGCCATTATTATGGGAAATCGAATGGAAATGGGAAAACGCCTTTTAGTGAGTGATGGTGGACTTAAGGGAACCTTATTCCGTTTGGACGATGTTTATGAGTTCGTATACTATGTCCCATTTATGGCTGAGGCTATGGTTCAGTTGTGGCTTCTGTGTGATGTGGAAGCACAGAGTCGGTTTCGCTCATTTTTATGCAAAGTCCTAAAGTATGTAAGGGGAGGAGGGATCCGGTCTGGAGGCGGGAACCGACAGCGAGGGGAAGAGGGTTTACTTTTGCTATCTGTTTGAATTGTGGCAGATACGGAGAATCTTGGGCAGCCGTTTCATGGAGGCGGGAGGGTATTCTGCTTTACTTACCAGGCGCAGACACTGCAGGGAATTGTTTCCGAAAAACATTTATAATCGAGGCAATTCGGCCGGATAAGGTATGCAGGTATCTGGGATGGGAGAAGAGGAAGGAGGGAAAATAGGATGGAGGGAATCGAACCTCAACAGGAAATGAGACGGTAGACCGGTTAAGCCGGATGAACATCACGGGCAATATTATACCAGCGGCATGGTACCGGACTATTCCCAAACCCACCGGAAAACCATACCTGAACGCCATTGTAATCCTTTCCGATATTGTGTACTGGTACCGGGCTGCGGAGGTACGGGACGAAGGGAGCGGACAGCTTTTGGGATACCGGAAACGGTTTAAGGCAGACCTTTTACGTTAGCGAAGCTATCAACAGATGGCGGATCAGTTCGGGATTACCAAACGGGATGCCACCCAATGCCGTGGTGGAACTGGAACGGCTGGGAGTGGTACGGCGGGTGTTCCGTACCCTGACTATCAATGGACAGACGGTACCCAATATACTGTTTTGGAGCTGGATACGGACGTTCTGGAGCAGATTACATTTCCAGAGGAATGTGTAACAAAGCAGGAACCGGAAGCGAAGAAAGAAGAAAATAGGAAGAATTTCGGAGTAGAGAGTGGTGCGGGATGGTTTTACAGAGGGTATCACTCAAATCGGGGACACCTCCCACCAGAAACGGAGAGGGGTATCACTGAAAAGGGACACCTCCCCACGGGAGGAGAGAGACGGTCCCACTGAAATGGGGGAGACAAATACAGAATACATATAGAGATTACAACACAGATTATCCCATCAATCCTATCAGCAGACAAAGGGGGCATTTAAGAGACAGATTGAATATGATATTTTAATTCAGGATAGGACGGATGAGAAGGAGCTGGACGAGCTGGTAGAGATTGCCACAGAGGTTTTGACCTCCACGGCAGAAGCCATACGGGTGAACCGGGAGGAGCGTCCTACGGAATTGGTAAAAGGCACAGTACAGGAAACTGAACATGTTTCATATCCAATATGTGTAATTGTCTGCAGGGAAACGGAGACAAAGGCCAGAAATATCCGGGCGGTGATGATAACGGCGTTATATAACGCGGTCAATACCATTGGAGCCTATTAGGGAACCTGTACCAGTATCACAGCGCACAGGGGAATAAGACGGATTCCGGGGATAAAAGGCAAGGGGACTAAAATTTGACAGAGAGGCAGGTGCATACTGTTGAAATGGCTGAGGGGATTTTAAGCGAAAATGAGGAGAGGAAGAAACTTTTATGGGGACTGGCATTGCTGTTTGTCCTAGCTCTTTATGTGAGCGGCTTGCTCTGCCAGGCTGCGGTAGATACCGCACATGTGAGCTTCAATCCGTTCCGCTGTTATTTTACAGCGATATTTTCATTCCGTGGTTGGAAAACGACAATTTGCACCATTGGGCTATTCCTGATTTTGCAGGTTTTATTGCATATCAGGGCAAGGCAGGTGGTTCAGATATGGACGAAGAACGGAATTTCAAATATTCAGTCTGGGAACCTACGGGACGTCAGGATACATGACAGAGGTGGAGAAGAAGCAGGTTCTGAGGGAGGAGAGGGATGTGAAAGAAACAAAGGGATTATCCTGGGAAACCGATCTTATAAGCGGAAGTATTTTAAGCCTTCCTCCGGAATCCAGACTGAATCGGAATATTGCGGTGTGTGGTTCCCAAGGTTCCATGAAATCCAGGGCTTTTGCCCGCAACATGATTCTCCAGTGTATCCGGCGGGGAGAGAGTATGTTCATTACGGATCCTAAATCGGAGTTGTACGAAGATACGGCTGCATATCTGAAAGCAGAAGGATATACAGTCCGGCTATGGAACTTGATTGATTTGGACCATTCAGATGCGTAAGGATTGCCTGGCAGAGATAGACGGTGGGGGACTGATTGATACCTTTGTAGATGTTGTTATCCGGAATACCACGGATAAGTTTGACCATTTTACGACAACACAGAAATGGATTTGTTGAAAGCACTGTGTCTTTATGTCTACCATGAGTATGAGGAAAAGGACCGAACATTTGCAGAAGCCTATAAGCTCGCTGATTAACCAGAGTCTGGAAGCGATTGATGGAATCTTCGATAATCTGCCGACGACCCATCCGGCGAAAGGACCATACCGCCTGTTCTCAAAAGCAGAAAAGGTGAAAGGAAATGCGGTGCTTGGTTTGGGGAACCAGGCTTCAGATTATGCAGAATGAAAAGGTACAGAAGATTACCAGCTACCGTGAAATTGATTTGACGCTGCCAGGGAGGGAAAAAATGCGCTTATTTTTGTATCACTTCGGATCAGGACTCCACCTATGATGTGTTGGCGACGCTGTTTGTGTCATTCCTCTGTATTAAGCTAATTCGATTTGCAGACCGGCAGGAGAATCGGCAACTACCTGTGACGGTTCATTTTATTTTGACGAATTCCCCAATATTGGTATTGTACCTGATTTTAAGAAAAACTGGCAACGGCCAGGAGCCGGAATCTGGGTATGAGTATTTTATACCAGAATATTCCACAGCTCCAGAACCGCTATCCGGATGGACAGTGGAGGAGATACTGGGGAGGCTGTGATACATCCCTGTTTTTGGGGTGTAACGATATGACAACAGCAACTTATTTTAGCGGTCGTTCTGGCGAGGTGACGGTAGGGTATCTTCTGTGCGAAGAACTTGAACACAATCCGGATGAGCAACTATGTACCGGATTACTCGGAAACCAGCTCTGTGGGGAAACGGATGCTTTTATTGCCAGATGAAATTTTGAGGTTTCCCTTGGAACAGGCGCTTGTGATTATCCGGGGACAGAAAGTGCTGAAGGTAAAGAAATTTGATTATAGCCATCATCCAGATGCAAAAAGATTGGTGCTCGAAAAGACTGGAAAGGTATGTACCAGAATGGAGAATAAAGGAGATGGACATTGCTAAGCAAACGGACTTTTTAAGAAAAGTGGCAGTCAGGAAGAAAAATGCTGTAAATTGAAGAACCCATAATGGAGGAATCGTATGGCATATTAGAGGAAACAGCAATGGATTCTTTTTTTGAAGCAGGGGGAAAATATAGCGGAGACAACAGAGTACGGTGAAACGATTGAGAAGGTGGAGGATTTGTTTACAGATGAATGGTGACAGGCTGGAATATTCACAGGCAAAAATAAGAAATATTTTAAAAAAGAGTTTCTTATATCAGAAGACATGCTGAAACAGAGAAGCATAGAAGAGGCAGCAGAGGCGTTAGAAACATATGAAAGTATAGAGGAATTTTGGATAAAACTGGATGGAGAAGGGATAATCCGGAATGCAGCTCAGAGGAGTATTTAACAGGGAATCGGATATGTCGCTGGGTGGATGGAACTTTGATTTATTTTTCTAGACTTATTTGGGAAGAGATGGAGACTAGCAAAATAGGAGAAATACATGTATGAAATGGGGAGAGAAAATTACGTTTGGAATGTTAATTGTATCAATGTTTTTTTCGACGGCTGTGTTAGGGAGAAATCTATGGATGCAGGAAAAGGGAGCAAATAAAATTTGAAATTTTGAGGAATAGTATTTCAGCAGAAAGGGAAAGGAGCAGTGCGGCGGCGGAGGTTAAGAGAACAGGAGATAAAATGATGAAGAGCTTAAACGGTGAGGAAAGAGCAGTCCTGCCAGAATATCAGGAACTTGCAGAGAAACCCCGGATTTTGTTGGCTGGATTTTTATTGATGGAACTAATATTGATTATCCAGTCATGCAGACACTTTGGAACCGGAATACTATCTTCATCGAAATTTTACGGGAGAATATTCTTATGGGGAGTACCCTTTGTTGGATCAGGTGATATCGAGGCCGAGAATGAAGATATTTTCATTTATGGACATAATATGAGAAATGGGACAATGTTTGCAGATTTGCTTAAATATCAAAGCATAGAGTTTTGGAAGATGCATCCAATCATTCGACTTGATACATTATGGGCACGTTATCAATATGAAATTTTTACGGTATTGTATGCGGATGAAAATGATTGGGAAAACGAAACCGATGCCTTGTTCTCCTGACAGATGGAACGGATTTAACTGAGCAAAGAGCCTATTTTCAAAAATTAAAACAGCGTGAAATTTATGAGACAGGCATTATTCCAGATGACAACACCTCACTTTTTGTATTTAGTTACATGCTGTTATCAAAAAAGTGGTGAAAGGTTTGTTGTAATAGGCAGATTGAAACGTGAGAAAAAAGAAAAACCTAAATAGTTGGCTATTTAATACTAAGAATTATAACTTAAAAACCTTAAATTAGAGTAAAATAAAAAGAGATTAGAGTATAAGGGGGCATGCATAAATGATAAACTTAATATAGAGGTGTTATTTATGCATGATAGACTGAAAGAGTTAAGAAAAAGCGCCCATTTAAGCCAGAAAAGTCTGGGTAATTTAATTGGAATATCCCAGCAGGTAGTAAGCCATGAATTGAACGTGACAGCAGCACTATGACAAGGGAACATTTAGAGCTTTATGCTGACTTTTCAATGTAACTACCGATTATATTTTAGGGCGCTCTAAAGCAAAACGCAATTTGGAAGAACAGAGAGTCCTATTGGATAAATTGCAAGAGAATTTAGTACAGATTTTCGATATACTAAAAAGGAAGACATCAGGAAATAGTATGGGATTTAATGGATGTTATGGCAGCGAAGATGGAAAAAGAGTGATGAAAAAGAGTGATGAAAAGAGCTTACTTAACTGGGGATAATACTATGATTAAAATTGCGCTTTGTGATGATAACCGCTATTCTGGGGAAAAACTAGAAGAATTGCTTGAATTGGCAGAAAGACATAAGCTCCATATAGATGTTGATTGTTTTGAAGATGGGCAAGCTGTTGGAAAAGATAAAAAAAGGAGAGCGGTTTGACATAATTTATATGGATATACAAATCGGGGGGATGGATGGATTGGAGACGGCATATAGAATAAGAGAATTGATTGGAATTTCCAACTTGCTTATGTTACCTCTTATGAATCTTATATGAAAGAAGCTTTTAAGTCTGCACCAATCGCATTTATCATGAAACCGATAAAGGTTAAGGAGTTCGAGGATATTCTTTATATGTTGCAAAAACTCACGAAACATAATGCGTTATTGTTTTCATATGAAAACTGGAGTATAGAATACCAATGTGTGATATTTTGTATTTTGAAAGCAATCTTCGTGAAGTAAGGATTGTATGGAAAAACGGGATTTTGAAAGAGTATAACAAATTGGATGTGATAGAGAAAAAGTTGGAAGGGAAAAGGAATATTTTTTAAGGATTCATAAATCATACCTTGTTAATTATCATTTATATAGCAGGGATTGGATATGATAGGTAATTATGAATACTGGGCTGGAACTCACTAAAGCAGGAAATACCAGAAACAGGTGACGAAATGTTAGGGACAAAATGGAGAAAATAGTAATGAAAGCAGTCGGATTATTCACCACCCAAATTAGTATGGCATTATACTGCAATAATTTTTGCTCAAAAGTGTATTTAGGATGTTTTTCTTGTGAGGGAAAATAAAGGAAACTTCAATAATTGGCTGGCTGTTGTTTTTATTTAATTCTGTACCAATATGAAAAATGATTTTTTTTCTCTCCGGGCATGAATCTTGCTATTCTATTTGTGTAACGATACAGGCAGTTGGGATATTTTTCGTATATAGGCGGATATTGAAGCGATGTATTTT
>VOFH01003973.1_pt1 | contig 21374 bp, 39 predicted proteins | sample 5384091 | NCBI WGS metagenome assembly VOFH01 (sample SAMN12384727, study PRJNA508395) | human gut metagenome | isolation source: healthy gut G | host: Homo sapiens
GGTACAGAGAATCTGGAGTGGCAGAAGTTTGCGGCGTTACTAGATTATTATGATATTGATGTACATAAACCAATTAAAAGATTTTACAAAAAAGAACTGGAATATGTATTATACGGTTCTAAAGATATCATTGATTATAAACTGCATTCTCGAAGTGGAACGCAAATGAAAAAAAGTGAATTTATTGAAGGTGTTTGTACTTTAATTGAACGACGTTATATGGAAACAACTTCTTCCAGCGCAAAGAGAATGGTATGGTACGTTTTTAGCGGAAGCACCATGTCCAAAATGTGGTGGAAAACGTTTGAATGAGCAGGCTTTAAGTGTGCGTGTAGGAGGCTTGAATATTTATGAATGGACAACGATGTCTGTTAAGCAGGCCGTAGCCTTTATGCAGGAGTTAAAGCAGCAAGCAGGAAGAAGATATTGCTCGTTTGATTTTAAAAGAAATCAGTGAGCGTTTAAGTTTTCTGCATAATGTTGGTCTTGGGTATTTAACATTGGATCGTCTGGCAGGAACATTATCTGGTGGAGAGGCACAGCGTATACGTCTAGCTACACAGATTGGTTCTCATTTAAGTGGTGTTTTATATGTGCTGGATGAACCTAGTATTGGTCTTCATCAAAGAGATAATGATCGTTTGATTAAAACTTTGAAAGATATGCGTGATTTAGGAAATTCTTTGATTGTTGTAGAACATGATGAAGATACTATGCTGGCAAGTGATTATATTGTGGATATTGGTCCGGGGCTGGTATTCATGGCGGAAATGTTGTGGCAGCAGGAACACCTGAAGAAGTTATGGCAAATCAAATTCTTTAACAGGACAGTATTTAAGTGGAAAATTAAAAATTGAAGTTCCAAAGAAGAGAAGAAAAGGAAATGGTAAAAACTGGAAGTTGTTGGGGCAAGTGAAAATAATCTAAAAAATGTCAGTGTGAAACTTCCATTAGAACCTTTACGGTGGTTACCGGTGTCAGCGGTTCTGGAAAATCTTCTTTAGTGAATGAAGTCTTAAGCAAAGGGAATCATGCATGCGCTAGGAAGAACTCGAATGAAACCGGAAAATGCAAGAAAATTAAAGGCATTGAAAATATTGATAAAATTATTGATATTTCACAGGATCAATTGGGCGTACACCTCGAAGCAATCCTGCAACCTATACAGGTGTGTTTGATGATATACGAGAATTGTTTGCGCAGACACCAGAAGCAAAAATGCGTGGTTATGAAAGGGACGTTTTTCTTTTAATGTAAAAAGGAGGACGATGTGAAGCCTGTCAGGAGATGGAATACTTCGTATTTCGATGCACTTTTACCAGATGTATATGTACCTTGTGAAGAATGTGGTGGAAAACGTTATAATGATGAAACTCTGCAGGTTACCTATAAAGGGAAAAACATTTATGATGTTTTGGAAATGAGTGTGGAAGAGGCATTGGAATTCTTCTCTAGCTTGCACAAAAATTAAACATAAGCTGCAGACGTTAAAAGATGTTGGACTGGATTATATAAAACTAGGACAAAGTGCTACCAGCCTTTCAGGTGGGGAAGCACAGCGTGTAAAAATTAGCCAGTGAACTGCAAAGAAAAAGCGACAGGAAAAACCCTGTTTGTACTTGATGAGCCAACAACAGGTTTACATACACATGACGTTAAAAACTAATAGAGGTATTGCAGCGTATTGTGGATAATGGAGATAGCGTGCTTGTCATCGAGCATAATCTGGATGTCATTAAATGTGCAGATTATGTTATTGATATAGGAGCGGAAGGTGGAGATGAGGGGTGGAAACATCATTGCATGTGGAACACCGGAGCAAATTGCACAGGTAGAGGAAAGCTATACCGGAAAATACTTGAAAAAAGTATTAGAGAAAGGGTGAAAATATGGAAGCAGAGCGTAGTGTTGCAGTTGAAAAAAACTGACAAAAGGCGTTTGATATTGAACAAATAACAGGAGATAAAGAATCTTTAAAAGACGTATTTCCATTGCGGATACAAATCGTCCTGGTTTGGAATTAGCTGGTTTTTTTGAAAGCAGTCAAAGAAAACGTCTAGTTATTTTAGGAGATAAAGAAATTGCGTATATTGAAACGATGAGCAGAACAAAGCAAAGAAAGTCATTTGATTTTTTGACTGGAGAAGAAACACCGGCAATTATTATTAAAAGATCACAAATGTCCTGAAATTTTACGCAAATTGCTAAACGTAAAACTTTCCTGTTTTCTTATCCTCATCTCCAACTTATCGTTTAATTGTGAATATTGTGGCATTTTTTAGATGAAGAGCTGGCAGAAAATGAAAGTCTTCATGGCGGACTTCTTTCTATTTATGGAAAAGGAGTTTTGATTCGTGGAGAAAGCGGTATGGGGAAAAGTGAAATAGCTTTAGAACTAATCAAAAGAGGACATTTGCTGGTGGCAGATGATCGTGTAGATTGTTATCGTATTCATAATAAAATTATTGGTAAGGCACCGGAATTGTTACGGGATATGCTGGAAATTCGCGGAATTGGTGTTATCAATGTTGCACGAATGTTTGGGGTATCTTCTGTGCTGTCAAAAGCGGAAATAAATTTTGAAGTCGTTTTGCAGGCATGGGATAAAGATAAGGATTATGATCGTGTAGGAATTGAAGAGAAAAACATGAGAATATTTTAGGACTTGAGATACCTAAAATTATTCTTCCAGTTAGAGAAAAGGACGTTCTATGGCAGTTATCATTGAATCTGCAGTTACTAATTTTATGCTGAGTGAAATGGGCTTAGATAGTGCCAAAGAATTTGAACAGCGTGTATTAAGCTACATTGCGAAAAATCAGACAGAAAGTGAATAAGGAGGAATTCTATGCAGTTTTTCCAAATATGAGCACATTTATCAAAATTGGAAACTTTCAAATTACATGGTATGCGATCATTATTTTGACAGGCGCATTTTTAGCTTATTATTTAACTCTTCGCCAAGTTAGAAAATGGGGATATAAAGATGAAATTTTGAAAATTTCTTCTTATTGTTGCCAATTGGAATTCTTGGGGCAAGAATTTATTATGTAATCTTTGAGTGGGAACAATATGCGGCGTGAATCCTATTTCTATACTTTATATATGGAATGGGGACTAGCGATTTATGGCGGTATTATTGCAGGTACGATTTTTTGGAATCTTTTATTTCCGTCATTATCGTATTGATATCTTACGTATGGCAGATGCCATCTTTCCTAATTTGATGCTTGCACAGGCAATTGGAAGATGGGGAAATTTTATGAATCAGGAAGCATATGGCGGTATTGTTAGTGCTGATTATTATGCTCATTGGCCGGCTTTTATTCGAGATAATATGTACATTGATGGATATTTTCGTCAGCCTACCTTTTATATGAAAGTATTGGAAACATCATAGGTTTTATTCTGATTACATTTGTATATAAAAATATGGAAGAAAAAAAACGTGGCGATTTGATGTTTGCATATTTATCATGGTATGGGATGGTACGTTTCTTTGTGGAAGGATTACGAAGTGATTCTTTAATGATTGAAATATTCGTGTCTCACAAATGCTGTCACTGCTGCTTGTTTTAGCTGGTGTGCTTGGTATTTTGGGAGTATGGCATCGTTGTTTAAAAATGTATGGCCGTTTAAAAAGCAGAAACCAGCCGTTATCTTTGACTTGGATGGAACACTTGTAGATACAAAAGAATTAATTTATAAATCATTTATTCATACTTTTGAAAAATATAAACTTGGTTATCATTTAAGTGAAGAAGAATTAAAATCTTTTTTTGGGACCAAGTTTAAAAAAATTCTTTTTTACGTCATTTTGATGAAAGTCAGATTGATGAAATAATTGCATATTATCGTGAATTTAACCATGCGCATCATGATGAATATATAAAGAGAAGTACCTAATGTGGAACAAACGTTAAAGTATTTAAAGAGAATGGCTATCCTTTAGCGGTTATGTCAAATAAGTTAAGTGATATTGTAAGAATGGGACTTCAATGTTTTTAAACTTGAAGATTATTTTGAAGTTATTCTTGGAGGAGAAGAAATCAGTGAATCAAGCCAAGTCCACAAAGGAATTTTAGAGGCATGTGAAAAACTGCATGTTCCACATGATAATGTAATTTATGTTGGGGATTCTCCAACGGATATTCAGGCATGTAAAAATATGGCTGCTTTTTCCGTAGCGTTTGTATTAGAGGAAAGCCGAAAAGAAGAAATGGAAAAAGAAAAAGCCATGTGCATTGATTCAAGATATGAAAGAGTTAATAACTCTTGTAAAGGAGGATAAAGAATGGAGCGACACTACGATTTAGTTATTATTGGAGCAGGGCCTGCAGGAATGACAGCAGCAATTTATGCAAGTCGAGCTGGACTTAAAACAGCAATGTTAGAAATGGGAGCACACGGAGGAAACTGATTAAAACATATGAAATCAGCAACTGGCCAGGAATTAAAGGTACCAATGGCGCAAAGCTTGTGAATGATATGTTTGAGCATTCTACTCACTTTGGTGCAGAATACTTGTATGGAAATGTTGTGAAAGTAGAAGATGGAGAAGAGTATAAAACAATTATTTGTGAGGATGGTACAGAGTATAAAGCGAAAGCAGTAATTGTAGCAACAGGTACAAAAAGAGCGTATGATGAATATTCCTGGCGAAGAAGAGAATGTTGGACGCGGTGTTTCTTATTGTGCAGTATGTGATGGAGCATTCTTTAGAAATCAGGAAATTGTAGTCATTGGCGGAGGAAACTCCGCATTGGAAGAAGCCTTGTATTTAAGTGAAATTGCCAGCAAGGTATATGTTGTTATTCGACGTGATGTATTCAGAGCAGATGAAATTGTACAGAAAGCAGTAGAAGAAAATGAAAAGATTGAAGTTATTCGAAAACATGTACCACTTCGTGTAATAGATGATGGAAATCGTGTAACTGGAATTGTTCTTCAAAATGTTGATACAAAAGAAGAAATGACAGTAGAAACACATGGTATTTTCCCATATATAGGTTTAGATCCAGCAACTTCGTTCCTTGAAGGATTGGATGTTTTAGATACATATGGATATATGACAGTCGATGAAAACTGTGAAACAAAAAAGTAAAAGGTATTTATGGAGCAGGGGATGTCATTCATAAAAACCTGCGTCAGGTTGTTACCGCAACAAATGATGGGGCAATTGCAGCACAGCATGCATTTCATGAAATAAAAAAATATAAGTAATAGAAAAGATTCTATACATATTGTGTATTCTTATACAGTGTATAGAACCTTTTTTACTTTGTCTTTTTTGATGGTATAGACGATATTGATAAGGTGTTTGATTATAATATCCCTTGAAAGAGAAGATAAATGATTTCACACTGGAAAACCCATATGCATAGGCAATATCCTGCATGCTTTTTTAGAATATACAACATCATTTATACTAAATTTAAACGGTAATTGGTAAGATATGTTTTGAAATTAACACCAAAAAGTGATTTAAAAGACGACTTACATATTCTGCATTTAAATGAAACCTTTCCGCAAAATCACAAAGAGATATATCATGTTTATAATTTGTTTCTATATAATCCAGCATATCACGCTGTAGTTTTTGATTGTTTTATATAACTTTTATCAATATTTTCTATTTGATAACTTGTTACCAGAATATGAAGAAGCATATATACGTAGGCATCAATTTTTAACTTATCATATTTTTTGGAGATGTAAAGAGATTGATAAAAAAGTTAAAAAATCTCAAAAACATGGGGTGATAAGGTTTATCGTAAATATCAAATACAAGAGAATCTATGGAAGGAATTGCTTTTTTTTTAAAAAGTCATAGGGAATAATTAGCAGCAATACCTCCGATGTAAGGTTATCAGATGCAATCTGATGAATTTGTGCACTGTTTACAAAAATAAAGTCCCCTCATGTAACATACGAGTTTTGTTTTGAATCGTTAATTTCGCACTTCCTTTACGAATATAAGAAAATTCAATACTACGATGCCAATGAGGAGGAGGGATACAAGTGGTGTCGATAGGAAAATTGGAAGCTTTTCATTGTTTCGGCATTGATAAGATGAATCATGACATCCTGATCAGGATTTGGTTTATAATTTCATAAGTTGATTTCATATATGGATCACTCACTTTCGTATTTTGGGAATTTAAAACAAATAAAAACGTTTTCAATACATTAATTATATCAAAAAAGGGAATTTTTAAATCAAAATAAGGAAACAAAAGAAAAAAGAAAGATATATAATAGTTAGTGTAAACGGATACATTGTATAGTAAAGGAGAGATATATCATGGAAAGTGGTTTTCATAAAGAAATGCGATTCTTATTGTGATTATTTGTTTTGTCTGTATGCTGATAGGGTCTTTTTATGATTACCAAATATCATCTGCAGTATTTAATACAGATAGCTGGTTTGGAATTCTTGGGGCAGCCTATGGACAGTTGCCAGTATCTTTAGGACTTATTCTAAGCAGTGTGTTGCTTTTTTTCCATAATGGAAAAAAAAGAATGTGTATAAAAAGTGTATTGCAGGGAATTGCCTGCGTACTTATATGTCTTCTTGGGGCAATGCAGATGTGGATGGAACCCATGATGTATATACCAGATATGAACATGGTGTTCAATACGATCATAAATATTGTGATCATTGGGGAAGCAGTTATTTGCTGCTTCGTTATACCAAAGGCGAGATCAACGCGAAGTGATGAGAGTTGTTAAGTTTATTATATTCGTTATTTTGCACAGTTAATTTTGATCAATATTATCAAACCTCTTGCGGCAAGACCTAGAATGCGAATGCTGGAGGTTACACCGCAGGCTCATTTTCAAAACTGGTGGGGGAATTTGGCACTGCACAAAAAACCCAGCTTATGGCAATGCTTGGCATAGCCAGTGAAGAATTTAAGTCTTTTCCAAGTGGACATACGGGAAGTGCAGCAGTGTTATTGGCATTCTCTGTCTTGCCTTTGTTACATCAGGATAGTAAAAAAGCAAAACAGTGGTTTTGGATTGCGGTTGTTGTAACCATTCTTGTTGCTTTTTCAAGAATTGTTATGGGAGCACATTTCTTAAGTGATGTTACGATGGGATTTAGTGTGTCTTTCCTATGCAGCTTTGTTGGTTATAGAATATTCTTTAAGGAAAGGAAGGTAAAATAAAATGAGTTATATTTTTTTAGGATTGGATGTTGGAGGAAGTGCAATTAAATATGCACTTATGGATAAAGAGGCAAACTTTATAGAAAAGGGTACGATACCTACCCCATTAGATACAAAGAGCATTTCATAGAAGGCGATTGTTTCTATTTACAATAAGTATGAAGATAAAGTGGAAGGTCTTGCCCTTAGCATGCGGGGAAATATTGATAGTGATACAGGACATATTGTTACCAGGGGCATTAGAGTTGAATTATAATACCAATATTTTTGATTCTCTTCATGAAAAATCCAAATATAAAGATTTCTGTACAAAATGATGGAAAGTGTGCAGCATTGGCAGAACTTTGGATGGGAAATTTAAAAGATGTAAAAAAATGGTGCTGTACTAGTATTAGGATCTGGAATTGGCGGAGGTCTTATTGCGAACAGAGAATTGCTTTTACAGGAAGTCATTTCTTTGGGGAGAGTTATCGTATTTGATTGAAAATCCTGAAAGTGTTGGCTTTGAAAATGTATTTGCTATGCATGGAGGTACCGGTGCTTTATGTATGAGAACAGCTGCTTAAAAAGGATTAAAAGCAGAAGATGTTGATGGAAAACAGGTGTTTGAATGGATCAAGCAGCAAGATAAAAGATGCATTAGAAGCATTTGATCATATGACAACCCATTTGGCAGCACAGATTTTTAATATCCAATGTTTTATTGATCCAGAAGTTGTATGTATTGGTGGAGGTGTGTCAAAACAGCCTTTTGGTTGTGGAAAAAAAATTAATGAAAAACTGAATAAAATTTATGAAAAATGCCATTTCTACACCACGAGTTAAAGTTACAACATGTAAATACAACAATGACTCTAATTTAATAGGTGCACTTTATAATTATATTCAGCATGACAAAGGGAATAAGTTATGACAAGAAAAATACGATATACGATTACTAGAAAAATTAAAAAGAAAGAGAAGGAAAAGGAAACTATAAAGGACAGGAATTGATCATTAAGCGTTTGCCAGACTGTGATGAAGATGGGGCAATGGATCTAGACTATTTGAAGATCAAAAAAAGATGATGAAGATGTTGAAAGATCATGCCAATGTTTATGGTGAAGAAAATGATGAAAGTAGATCCAGAACATATTGATAATTTAAGAGAGATGTTCAATGGAATTAAATCTGTACCGGTAGTTACCAGTGAGATTACAACAAAAAACATGAAGTAGAAACTGCCAAAGGGAATCACATGTGATGTTTATCAGTATACAAATGAAAAACAACAAAAGAATCACCTGTTTTATATTACATTCATGGTGGTGGATTTTTGGAGGTCATCATGGTGTTGTCGAAGAATCTTTGAAGCTGATGGTGGAAAAATTTGGTTTTACGATTTTTCTGTAGATTATCGTTTGGCTCCTGAACATCCTTATCCAAATGGCCATGAAGATGTATATGCGGTATTAAAATGGATTTATCAAAACGGGGAAATGTTAAATATTAATCCTGAAAAAATTTGTGTAGCTGGAGATTCCGCAGGAGGAAATCTAACACAATATTGTTCAACAAGGGATAGAGAAGATAAAACCAATATGGTAAAAGCACAGCTGTTATTATACCCAACACTAAATATGTGTGGAGTTGAGGATGAATTTTTCAAATGGGATATCTCTTTGTATCCTATGATACCGTCACAGAAAAAAGGATTAAGCAAGATGTTAAAGATGTTTGGTGGAATGACAGGGGGATTGGAACCTTTATTAAAATGTAAGAAAGAAGATGTATGTGGTCCTTATTTAAACCCTTATACAAGAAAAGATCCTGAAAACAATCCACCAACATTTGTAACGGCTGGAGAACATGATTATCTTAAAGTAGAAACTTTGGCATGGGCTGCAAAGCTTCATAAAGCTGGGTAGAAACAAAAGCCATCGTTTATAACGGTCTAGGGCATGCCTACTTTGATAACTGTGGAGTATTGCCGCAAACAGAAGACTGTATAGAAGAAATGGGAAAATTTATTATCGAACATACAAAATAGAAAGGAAGCAGATAATATGACTATACGATTTGAATATGATGGATTACCAATTATCAAAACAACAAGCGGGGAGTTAAAGGGATACAAATATGATGGAATTTATACGTATAAAGGAATCCCTTATGCACATGCGAAAAAAAGATGGCAAATGGCTGAATTATCTTCTTGGGATGGTGTATTTGATGCGACGAATTATGGACGTGTAGCACCTTTGATGATGCAGGATAATCCAAAAGGAGAAATGAAGTGTCCACATATGTACTGGCCACAAGATGAAGATTGTTTATCTTTAAATATATGGACAAAGGATGTAAATAAAAAGAAACCAGTTATGGTATGGATTCATGGAGGAGGTTATTTTGCGGGTTCCTCTATTGAACAGCTTGCATACGATGGGGTAAATATTGCGAAGGAAGATTGTGTTTGTGTATCTTTGAATCATCGTTTGAATATTCTTGGATTTCTTGATTTAGAGCCATTTGGGGAAAAATACAAGAATTCTGCAAATGCAGGACTAGATGATATTGTTAAGGCACTCACATGGATTCATAACAATATCGAAGCCTTTGGTGGAGATCCAGATAATGTTACTTTATTTGGACAATCTGGTGGTGGAATGAAAATTAGTTTATTGATGCAGATTCCTGCAGCAGAAGGGTTATTCCATAAAGCAATCATGATGTCTGGAATTGGTGGAAACTTTTATGCCTCCATGTCCAAGAGAAAATGGAGATGGAACCTTAATCGTTACCAAAATGCTGGAAAACTTGGATTAAGCGTAAACGATATAGACAAGCTTGAAACAATGCCATATCAGCAGGTATTTATGGCTTATGGACAGGCTATGCCGGAAGTTGTGAAAATGGGAGGATATGTAGGAAACAATCCACGTATTGATGATTACTGTTTAGGTGAAGGAAATATGAGTGAATTTACGAATCAGTCAAAAAAATACACCGGTAATCATTGGTTCTGTATTTGGGGAATTTGGTGGATTTATGCCTCTTCCATTCATAAAACATGAAGTATCAGATGAAGTGGTAAAACATGCATTAGAAGAAAGATTTAAAGAAAATACAGACGAATTGATTTCTTTGTTTAAAGAAGCATATCCAAATAATGCGATTGCAGACTTATTTGTTATTGACACCTTATTTAGACCATTAAACAATCAATTTACAAAAGATAAAGCAGCTTTAAAACAAGCACCTGTATACAATTATTTATTTAATGTGGACTTCCCATTTGATGGAGGAAGTGCTGCATGGCATTGCAGTGATATTCCTTATTTCTTTGGAAATATTGAAAAAGCACCTTATTCAAACAGCATTCCTTATGCAGAAAAACTGCAAAGTGAAATGTTTGGGGCATTTTTGGCATTTGCGAAAACAGGAGATCCAAATCATGATGGTATGAAGCACTGGGACCCATCTACAGAAACACAAATCCATACGATGCTGTTTGGTAAAGATACGCATCAGGAAATTAATCATGATGAAAAACTGATGGCAAAATTAAAAGAGGTATTACCTGAATTAACAGCAGACATGTTAATGACCATGATGGATGATATGAATATTCAGCATTAAGAAAGCAAGCAGAAGACAATAAGTGAGATTCTTCTGCTTTTTTATCAAAAAATAGAAAAAAAATATGTTTATTTTTAATATAAATTTATATAAAAGGTCAAAAAAGGGCATTTTAAGTCAAAAAAAGTATACAAATTTCAATGCTTAAACTGTATAATTCTTCTTGTAGAAAGCGTTTACATAAAAACTTGATGTAGGAAAAGAGGAGATTATTATGACAGGAAAAAGCAAGAAAAAATCAGAGATAGGTGTGCTGGAGAAAATAGCATATGGGAGTGGGGATTTGGCTAGTAATTTTATTCTAGTATTATCTAGTACTTCAGTTATTTTCTTTTATACAGAAGCCTTAAAATTAAATGCAGCAATCATTGGATTGATTATGATGGCATCTCGCTTGTTTGATGGTGTGAGTGATATTTTGATGGGATTCATCATGGATAAAACAAAATCAAAACGTGGAAAAGCAAGGGCATGGATCTACTGGCTGGCGATTCCAATATCTATTTCCATGGTGTTGTTGTTTTTGGTTCCGAATATGGGAGATATTGGTAAATATATTTATGTTGCGATTACTTATAATTTAGTGACTACCGTATTATATACAGCAATCAATATCCCTTATGGAGCAATGACAGCGCTAATGACACGTGATCAGGGAGAACGTATGTCCATTAATGTATTCCGTATGGTCATGGCACAAATTGGTTCCGTTATTATAAATATGATAACAATTCCATTAGTTAATGCTTTAGGTGGTACTACACATCAAACATCATGGATTCTAGCATCTATCATATATGGCGTTATCGCCTGTGCATTGTTTTACTTTACTTATTTTAAATGTAAAGAAAGAGTTCATGTTGAAAATACAGGTGAAGATGTACAAAAATGGGATTTCTTAAAATGGCTAAGATTTGTTTAAAAATGAACAATGGCTTATTATCGTTGGTATTTGGGTTGTAATGTCATTTGGTTTAGGAGCTGGAATCTCTGTAAATAACTATTATGCTAAGTTAGTCCTTGAAATGAAAATATCGGAGGTATAATTACTTCCTGTACTATGATTCCTGCTATTATTTTAATGCCTGCCTTATTACCTTTGGTTGCCAAATGGGGAAAACGTAATATGTGTATGATTGGATGTTTGATTTCTTTAGCTGGAAGTATCATGATGCTGGTAAACCCTTATGATGCAACATGGTTAATTATTTGTAATTTAATTAAGGGAGTTGGAATGACTCCACTAACAGGTTCTATTTTCGCAATGGTAGCAGATACGATTGAATATGGGCAATGGAAAACAGGAACCAGAACCGAAGGGATGCTTTATTCTTCTACGACATTTGGCGCAAAGATTGGGGCAGGTGTAGGTACTGCCATTGCTATGGCGATGTTATCTAGTGCAGGATTTGTTGAAGGTGCTGCATTGGCTGCACAAGGGGAAGGTGTTGTCCCAATGTTGATTCAATTAGTTATCTGGTGGCCTATCATCTTTACAGTTATTGAATTTGTCTTATTTTGTATTTATTCATTAGATAAAAAGTATCCAAAAGTAATGGAAGATTTATCAGAAAGAGAAGCACAAGCAAAGAATGCAAAAAACTAGAATCATCGTATTCTGGTTTTTTGATGAATAAAGCACGTTTTCGTTTTTCAAATATTGAAAAAATGATCAAAAAGTATAATTTATTATGATTTTTTTCACTTTATTTTGTATTCTTATGGATTCATTTCGTAATGAATTATGAAGAGGTGGAGAATATGAAGAAAAGTTATCAGGATATTGAAGAAATGATTTATTATTTAGGAAAACTGTGTAGGGAAAAAGCAATTTTACAGTGTGGAGAAGAAGAACAGGTTTATGATGAGGGGACAAATTTGTCAAAAGAAATACGAGAAATTTTAGTAAACTTAACATTATTTCAATGTCAAATCCTTTTAAATGATTATTTCGTTCCTATTAATAAAAAACTGGTGGAAAGGAATTTATGAGAAACCATATTATGAACAGCAGAAAAACATTGCAGTGCATGCATTCTATCGTTGCTTAAATACTTAAAAAATGATATTATAAAATATGTAGGATGTATATAGTAAGCGATTACTAAACCCTAATAAATACTTTTTAAATAGTATCGTTAGCAAGAGGAGGATATACATATGTTGAAAGGTATTGCGGCATCTGCCGGTATTTCTATCGCAAAGGCTTATAAGCTGGAATCACCAAAAGTTGAAATTGTAAAAAAAAGAAGGAGACCCAGCAAAAGAAGTTGAAAAGTTCAATGCAGCTTTGGAAAAACAAAACAGATATTGAAGGAGTAAAAGAAAGAGCTTCTGAAAGATTATCTGCTGAAGAACTAGCTGTATTTGATGCACATTTAATGATGGCAGGAGATCCTGAATTTGCTGCTCAGATCATTGCAATGATTGAAAATGATAAAGTAAATGCTGAATTTGCTGCTGATACAGTTGCATCTCAGATGGTAGCAATGTTTGAATCTATGGATAATGACTACTTTAGAGAACGTGCTGCAGATATTAAAGATGTTACCTATCGTTTAAAATGCAATCTTTTAGGATTGACAATTCCTGATTTAACAAGCATTAATGAGGATTCTATCATTGTTGCTTACGATTTGACTCCATCAGATACAGCACAGTTAAATCACTTTGTAAAAGGTTTTTGACTTCTATTGGTGGAAAAACAAGTCACTCTGCAATTATGGCAAACTCTTTGGAAATTCCTGCAGTAGTAGGTTGTGGAGATATTATGTCAGCTGTAAATCATGGGGATACAATGATTTTGGATGCTGTAGAAGGAAATGTAATTATTAATCCAACAGAAGAAGAAATTAAAGAATATGAAGCAAAAGCAAAAGCATTTGCGGAAGAAAAAGAAGCATTAAAAGTATTGGTAAATGCAAAATCTGTTACAAAAGATGGACATGAAGTAGAACTTGCTGGAAACATTGGTGGATTTAAAGATGTTGAAGGTGTATTGAAAAATGGTGGAGAAGGAGTTGGATTGTTCCGTACAGAATTTTGTATATGGATAATGATCACTTCCCAACAGAAGAAGAACAGTTTGAAGCTTATAAAGCAGTATTAGAAGGAATGGGTGGAAAACGTGTTGTTGTTCGTACACTAGATATTGGTGGAGACAAAAAATTAAAATACTTCACATTCCCAGAAGAAATGAATCCATTCTTAGGATATCGTGCAATCCGTTTATGTTTGGATAGAACAGATATTTTCCGTACACAGCTTCGTGCGTTGATTCGTGCTTCTGTATATGGTAAATTATGCATCATGTTCCCAATGATTGCGACAGTAAAAGAATTCTGTGATGCAAAAAAGGCTATTTATGAAGAAGAAAAAGCGAAATTAATTGCAGAAGGTGTAAAAGTTGCGGATGATATCCAGGTAGGTATGATGGTTGAAATTCCAGCTGCTGCAGTAAATGCAGATAACTTTGCTAAACATGCGGATTTCTTCTCAATTGGAACAAATGACTTGATTCAGTATTCTATGGCAGCGGATCGTATGAGTGAAAATGTATCTTACTTATATCAGCCATATAACCCATCTGTACTTCGTCTAAAATGACAATTGATGGTGCTCATAAAGAAGGTAATGGGCTGGTATGTGTGGAGCAATGGCTGGAGAAGAAAATGCAGTTCCTATTTTATTAGGTTTAGGATTAGATGAATTCTCAATGTCAGCTACACAGATTTTAAATGCTCGTAAATGGTAAATTTTTAAGCAAAGCAGAAATGGAAAACTTGCTGAAGAAGCTGTATCATTGTCTACTGCTGAAGAAGTTCTTGAATTAGTAAAAAAACAGAGTTTCTAAATAGTAGAGAAAATTATAGAAATTAAGAAGGAGGAAGTTTGTATTCTTCCTTCTTTATCATTTTTGTATATAGTGGGTTAGGTATGGTAAAATACAAGAAGGATAAAGAATGGAGAAAATATTATGGAATCTATGGAACAATTACAAAAAGATTAAATTCCTCTAGTATGTATCTGCAAAGCAATGACATGAAAGTGGTAGAAGTAAAAAGAAGGGTATGCAAAAGCAGAAATGCGTATAGATAAGCATATTTTGAATATACATGGGTTTGTTCATGGTGGGGCTTTATTCTCTTTGGCAGATACTGCAGCAGGAGCCGCAAAGTTTTACAAGTGGAAGAGACAGTGTAACTTTATCTGGTACGATAAATTATATAAAGCCAGGAAAAGGTGGAAAACTTATCGGAATTGCACAGAAGATTTCTGCTGGAAGAACAACAGGTGTATATGAGGTATTTATCTTTAATGATGAAGATGTGTTATTGTCTAGGGCAACCTTTACGATGTTTTTTAGATGGAAATCGCTAGTTACTATTCACCGACAAGTAGAGATAAAATAGAATATAAATAAAAAGAAAGCTGGTAAATCACATGTACATTAAAAGTCAGATTTCTTGAAAGATGATCTTGGAGATTATGATGATACAAACTACTTTAAATACGAATAACAGGGGGGTGTTTCAACCATGTTAGATAACTCTAAAATAACTAATGCAGATGAGCTGGAATTCGCTGTATTCATCGAAAATATTGCCATTAGACTGGGAAAAATGCCAGAAAGCAGTTTATCGGGCGTTGACTGAAAAAAGCGATATTTTACATAGCTATATCGTACCAGGTATGAGATGCTTCATACCCAAAAGCAAGGACTATATCATAGATGATATTATTGGTTTAATGGAAGAAAAGGGGTATCCAATTATGATTTTATATCATGGCTCCTATCTGGATGTCCAAACTCAGATTTATTACATTCCAGAAAAATGTTGATTTTGGACGTGGTTTTACACAACACCTATTTATGAACAGGCAGTAAAGTGGTGTGAAAAATTCAAGCGTCGTGGTAAAAAAGGAATTGTTCTCGCTACAGTTTGATGAAAATGCTTATCAGGAACTCCAGATTTTGAAATTTGAAAGCTATTCTGAAGAATGGCTCGACTTCATTTTGAAAATGCAGAAGCGGAACTGATACAACTAATTATGATATAGTGATTGGCGGTGTCGCCAATGATAAGGTATTTAATACCGTTGAGCTTTATTTTGATAATCTAATTGGCAAAGGGAAGCTATTCGCCGCCTGCGCTATGAAAAAGCCAAACTTACAAATATGTTTTCGAACACAGAAAGCTCTTGATGAATATTTGCACTATGAGGGGAGTGAACAGCTTTGATTGCCAATCCTATTTTATTACAAAAAAATATACTCGAATTATTGAGCGATTTTCGAAAAAGAAAACTTATCCTTGGATGAGGCCTTAAGCTTTTTCTATCACTCAACCATTTATCGTCTAATCAGCGAAGGAGTATCGGATCTGCACTGTATGAGCGATGAGTATTTGACAGAGGAAATGATTTTAGAGTATAAAGAAAATAGAACTATCTCAGTGCAAGCCAACTCTTTTCAATGATACATCACAATATTTCTGTTTGTATAATCTTTAATTTCAAAGGCATGACAAGGACTTTTTGTCTGTCCTGTTTCAACAAGTCTCATATGATTTAGAGCAGCCAATGAATGCCTCTAAAGCTTGACTATAACCTTTCACAAGGCACTTTCCCTCAATCAGCATTTAATGCTTTTGAGTTTTGAAAAAAGTTTTCCACATAGTAAAAAACGTATGGCTGATGTCCTGAAAGTGCTTTTTTATCGTATTTATTTGAACGAAAATTTCGTCTAAAATACTATAATTTATTTGGGTAATCATTATCGCAATTTACAAAAAAACTATAGACAAAAAGACAATAAATAGTATCATATACTAGTATATGGTACTGCAGGAGTGGTGGAACGGCAGACACGCTGTCTTCAGGCGGCAGTGCGAGCAATCGCGTGAGTTCAAATCTCTTCTCCTGCACCAAATATGTATTATAACGGCTCTATATCGGCCGTTTTTTTATTTATAAAGTATTCAAAATGTAACAATAAAGTGCATAGAAGAAAAGTACGTTTCAATAGATTACTTGAAAAAAATGACACCGTTTTCATTAGTGAATCAAAAAGTTTTAAGCAAATTAATAGAAAATAAGGTAAAAAGATGATATATTAAATTATTTTTTTTATATGAAATTGGCTCATTTTGTTATTTTTTTAACAAATTGAGGTAAAAATTTAAGAAGAGTATAGACAGCTTCACTTGTGAAATATATAATTAGTAATGTAAAGACGAGGAGGGGAAGTAATGAATAAGAATATTGGAGAACTGATAAAACAAAAGCGTACGGAAAATAAGATGACACTTAAGGATATTAGTGAAGCAACCGATTTATCCATTGGATTTTTATCACAGCTGGAACGAGGATTAACATCAATTGCTCAAGACACATTAAAAAAAAGTCGCAAAGGCATTAAATGTAGAAATGACTTACTTCATGGATCAGCCAAAATCAAAAAGAAAAAGTAGTGCTAAGAAGCTACGAAAAGAAATTCTTAGAATTGAGGGTGGTTCCATCATTGAATATTTAATGACAAATATGGTTACCTGTGCTGAAATGTTACCAAAACTGGTAGAAATCCTTCCGCAGAAAGAAGTAGAAGAATCTTTAACATATTCTCATGAAGGAGAGGAATTCGTTTATGTTTTAGAGGGATTTTAACTTTGAAGGTTGAAAACGAAGTTTATGATTCATATCCCGGCGATTGTGCACATTATCTTTCTACAAGAGCGCATAACTGGAGTAATCAGACAAACAAGGTTGTAAAATTCATTACGATTAATACCCCAAACCTTTTTAAAGAAACAGGAGAGACGATATGAAAGAGCCTACCATAGTGAATATTCAGAAATATTCTGTACATGACGGAGATGGCATTCGTACAACAGTTTTCTTCAAAGGGTGTTTGTTGAACTGCTGGTGGTGTCATAATCCAGAAAGTCAGAAATATACCCCCTGAATTAATGTTTACAAAAGAAAAGTGTACGGGATGTGGATATTGCGAGAAAGCATGTACACATGATGCTATTACAGTGGAAAGTGATGGAATAGCCCCACAGATCCTTCAAAATGTGTATTGTGTGCAGATTGTTTAGATTATTGTGTTCAAAATAATCGTGAAATTGTAGGAGAAAACTTACAGCATTAAAGAATTGATGAAAATCATCAATAAAGATGCTCACTTTTATGAAGAAAGTGGCGGTGGAGTAACTTTATCAGGTGGAGAAGTTATGACACAGGATATGGAATATCTGGAAGAATTATGCAAAAAGCATTAAAAGAAAAGATTATAATATCGCAATTGATACCTGTGGTTATGCACCAAAAGAAAATTATGAGCGATTATTGCCATATGTTGATACATTCTTATATGATATCAAAACATTAGATGATGAAGTGCATCAGAAGTATATGGGAAAATCAAATGATTTAATTTTACGTAATTTGGAATTTTAGCTGATAACAATGCTAATATCAATATTCGAATTCCGGTTGTAGAACCTGTAAACAGCGATGAAGAAACAATGATGGATATTATCAAATATCTAAAAAGAAAGAATCGGAATTGTAAAGGTAAATTTATTGCCATATCACAATACGGGAAGCAGTAAGTATGAAAAGCTGGGGCGTGAATATCCAGCAAAAGATTTAAAAGTGCCTAGCAAAGAGCATATGGAAAAGCTGAAAGTTCTATTTGAGGAACATGGTTTCAAACAGGTAAAGATAGGAGGATAAACAATGGAACTTAGAGGAATGAATGATCGTATCAAAAAGCTTAGACTTCAAAGTGAAGAAACTACACCACACATTTTTATGGAACGTGCAATGTTGATGACAGATGCTTATAAAAAATACGAAGGTGAAGTATCAATTCCAGAACTTCGTGCACTTTCTATGAAAGAAATTTTCTCACGTAAAACAATCACAATTGAAGATGGAGAATTGATTGTTGGGGATAAAGGGGCTGGTCCACAGTCTACACCAACATTCCCAGAGTTATGCTGTCATACTTTGGAAGATATGAAGGTTATGAATGATCGTGAACTAATTTGTTTTAAAGTTAGCGATCAGGATTTAAAACAGCAGGAAGAAGTTATTATTCCATTCTGGGAAAAACGCTCTATCCGTCATAAAATTATTAACTCTATGTCTCAGGAATGGAGAGATTGCTATGAAGCAGGTATCTTCACTGAATTTATGGAACAGCGTGGTCGGGGGCATACAGTAGGTTCTGAAAAAATTTATGCAAAAGGTTTCTTAGATTATCAAAATGATATCAAAAAGCATTGGATTCTATTGATTATTTAAATGATCCAGAAGCAATCGAAAAAAAGAGATGAACTTCGTGGTATGAGCATCATGTGTGATGCAATTATGATTCTTGGTGAACGTTATGCAAAATTAGCTAGAGAAATGGCTGAAAAAAAGAAACAGATTCAGCTCGTAAAGAAGAATTGTTACAGATTGCGGCAAACTGTGATGTAGTACCTGCACATAAACCACAGACATACTGGCAGGCTATTCAGATGTACTGGTTTGTACATTTAGGGGTTACAACAGAATTAAACCCATGGGATGCTTATTCTCCGGGACGTTTGGATCAGCATTTAAATCCATTCTATGAAGCAGATATCGAAGCTGGACGTTTGGATAAAACAAAAGCAAAAGAATTGTTAGAATGTCTATGGGTTAAATTTAACAACCAGCCAGCTCCTCCAAAAGTAGGTATCACTTTAAAAGAATCTTCAACATATACTGACTTTGCTAATATCAACACTGGTGGTATTACAGCAGATGGAGAAGATGGAGTTAACGATGTATCTTATTTGATTTTGGATGTAATGGATGAAATGAAATTATTACAGCCATCAAGTAATGTACAGATTTCTAAGAAAACACCAATGAAGTTCTTAAAAGAGCTTGTGAAATTAGCCGTAAAGGTTGGGGACAGCCTGCCTTCTATAACACAGAAGCAATTATTCAGGAATTATTGAACGCAGGAAAATCTATTGAAGATGCTCGTCGTGGTGGAACATCTGGATGTGTTGAAACAGGTGCATTTGGACGTGAAGCTTACATTCTTCAGGGATATTTCAACCTTCCAAAATTTTGGAAATTACAATGCACAATGGATTTGATCCAGTTGGTGGAAAACAGTTAGGTCTAAAACTTGGTAATGCAGAAGATTTCAAAACATATGATGAATTGTTTGATGCATATAAGAAACAGATTGAATATTTTGCAGATATAAAAGTAAAAGGTAGCAACATGATTACTCGTATTTATGCAAAATATATGCCAGCTCCATTCTTGTCAATTATTACTGATGATTGTATTTCAAGTGGAAAAGATTACAATGCTGGTGGTGCTAGATACAATACAAACTATTTACAGGGTGTTGGTATCGGTACAATTACAGACTCTCTTGCTGCAATTAAATATAATGTATATGATGAAAAGAAATTTACAATGGCAGAATTGATGCGTGCAATGGATGCTAACTTTGAAGGGGAAGAAAATGCATTGATTTATAACCTTGTATCCAGAAAAACTCCAAAATACGGAAATGATGATGATTATGCGGATGCTATTATGAAGGATGTGTTCACATTCTATAAAGATACAATTACAGGACGTCCGAATATGCGCAACGGGCAGTGGAGAATCAATATGCTGCCAACAACATGCCATGTATATTTCGGTGAGGTCATGCTGGCTTCTCCAAACGGACGGAAGGCACACAAACCAGTTAGTGAAGGTATTTCTCCAGAAAAGCTGCAGACGTTCATGGACCAACTTCCGTTATCCGCTCAGCTAGTAAAATGGATCACCTTTCTACAGGTGGAACATTGTTGAACCAGAAATTTACTCCTGCTGTAGTTGCTGGAGAAGAAGGTTTAACAAATATGGCAAATCTAATTCGTTCTTACTTTAATATGGATGGACATCATATTCAATTCAACGTTATCGATCGTGAAACATTAATTAAAGCACAGCAGAATCCTGCAGAATATCGTGATTTGATCGTACGTGTAGCTGATATTCTGATCACTTCCGTAATTTAAGCAAAGAATTACAGGATGAAATTATTAACCGTACAGAACAAAGTTTTGACTAATTTGAAAGGAACATAGATTATGAGTAAAAGATTGGGTTTATCGGTAGTGGAAATATGGGAGGTGCGATGATCGGTGGTATCATCAAAGCTTCCCTAACTGCTAAAGAAAATATTTATGTATCAGATATTAATGAAGCAAGTCTTAATAAAATGAAAGAAAGCTATGGGGTAAATACAACAACAGATGTTGAATTAGCTAAAGAATGTGATATTATCGTTAGGTATGTCACCAGATGTAGCATTCCCTATCATGATGGGTTCATGTGCATTCTTGATGCCACCTGCTTCTGTAAAATTCATTAAAGAAGGAGCATATAACCGTAAATCTGCATTATCTATGTGTGTTTTTTGGTTCTATTGCGACTTTAGTAGCTTCTATTTTGATTAAATCACTTCCACTTGATGTATTGAAATGATCGTTGTATGTGTTACAGTTTACACATCAACAGTAATGCTTCGTG
>VOFH01001658.1_pt1 | contig 21368 bp, 27 predicted proteins | sample 5384091 | NCBI WGS metagenome assembly VOFH01 (sample SAMN12384727, study PRJNA508395) | human gut metagenome | isolation source: healthy gut G | host: Homo sapiens
TCCGGATATCCCCCTCGTTGCACAGCAAACGAGGCCGCTTTTCCGCGGCAGCGCGAGCATCGGTATCAAAGTCCGGCAAGCTGGACTTTTGATAGAAAGGGAGGCGGCGCTCTGCGGGGCCTGTTCTGCCTGTTTCGCCGAAAGGCGAAAGTGCAGCAGAAAAAATCCGCGGCTTATGCACGATGCGCGGCTTATACGTACAGATAGTCGGCCATTGGGCTGGAGACCGTGCTCGCAGATTGCGTTATAGACCTCGTCGACCGAGCGGCCGTCCGAAATCTCGAACTGCTCGTCGCCCTTCTCCTCGCCGGAATGCCTGCCGATGCCGACGTCCACGCCTGCGGAAATCTTGGTCGCAGCGATGCCGATGATATTATCGCGGAAACCAGCGCTCGCGCGTCGAGATCGTGATGGAGGCGTAGGGCATGAAGATGCGGTACGCGCAGACGGCCTGCAGGGCTGCGGCTCGTGGACGTCCTTCGGATTGATTTGTCGTTATTGATGATCGGACGCAGGCGCGGACAGGAGAACGCGATCTCCGCGTGCGGATACTTGCGCTGGAGCAGGTAGGCGTGCAGACCGGTCGCGAAGGCATCCTTGCGGAAGTCGGACAGACCGAGCAGCGCCGCGAAGCCGACGCCGCGCATACCGCCCATGATAGCGCGCTCCTGCGCGTTCAGACGGTACGGGAAAATGCGCTTGTGGCCGCCGAGATGCAGGGTCTTGTACTTCTGGTCGTCGTAGGTCTCCTGAAAGACGGTCACGTAATCCACGCCGCACTCGTGCAGATAAGCGTACTCGTCCACGTTCAGCGGATAGATTTCGATGCCGATGACGCGGAAGTATTTGCGTGCGAGCTTGACCGCCTCGCCGATATACGACACCGGCGACATGGCGCGGCTCTCGCCGGTCAGCAGCAGGATTTCCTGCAGGCCGGTGTCCGCGATGGCCTTGAGCTCCTGCTCGATCTCGTCCATGTCGAGCTTTGCGCGGCGGATCTTGTTATGACAGTTGAAGCCGCAGTAAATGCAGTAGTTTTCGCAGTAATTTGCGATGTAGAGCGGCGTGAACATCTGCACCGAGTTGCCGAAATGCTTGCGCGTTTCCATCTGCGCACGCTGCGCCATCTGCTCGAGGAACGGCAGGGCGGCAGGCGACAGCAGCGCCGCGAAATCCTCGGGCGAGAGCACGTCCTTGCGGAGCGCCCGCAGAACGTCAGCCGCGGTATAGGCATCCGCGTCGTAGGCGTTCATGCGCGAGATGACCTCATCCTGAATTTCCGAGCCGATGTTGTCCATGCCCGGCTGATAGGCCATATGGTCGGTCTCGGCGGTAATATATTTTGCGGAGATGATCTCCGTTTTTTCGTTTTCCATGACAAATACCCTTCTTTTCCCTAATCAGTCCTGTAAAAATCCGGTCAGCGGAGACGAGGCAGACGCAGTTTCGCGTACACGGCCCAGACCGGCAAGGTAAGCCGCGCGGCCTGCCTCGATGGCCTTCTTGAACGCCTCAGCCATTGCCGGGATGTCGCCCGCGGTCGCGATGGCGGTGTTCGCCATGATGGCCGCCGCACCCATCTCCATCGCCTCGCACGCCTGCGACGGACGGCCGATGCCGGCGTCAACGATGATCGGGAGATCGATCTCGTCGATGAGGATCTTGATGAAATCGCGCGTTGCGAGACCCTTATTCGTGCCGATCGGAGCCGCGAGCGGCATGATGCAGGCCGCGCCCGCATTCACGAGATCGCGCGCCGCGTACAGATCGGGGTACATATACGGCATGACGACAAAGCCCTCCTTTGCGAGGATCTCGGTCGCGCGGATGGTCTCCTGATTGTCCGGGAGCAGGTACTTGCTGTCGCGCATGATCTCGATCTTCACGAAATCGCCGCAGCCGCACTCGCGCGACAGACGGGCAATGCGGACGGCCTCGTCCGCGGTGCGTGCGCCCGAGGTGTTCGGCAGCAGAGTCACGCCCTCAGGGATGTAGTCGAGGATGTTCGCCGTGCCGCCCTGATTGGCGCGGCGCAGCGCGAGCGTGATGATCTCCGCACCGGCGTTCTGCACCGCAGCATTGATGAGGTCGAGCGAATATTTGCCCGAACCGAGGATGAAACGGCTGGTGAACTCGTGTCCGCCGAGAATCAACTTGTCTGTCATAGTAAAAATCTCCTTTTGTGTCTTGACCCGTCACGGTCAAGCATGTAAACTAAGGTTAATAATGTAAATGGGGTGAAAAAATGAAAAAGTTTCTCGAAGAATTCAAGGCCTTCGCGCTGCGCGGCAACGTGATGGACATGGCGATCGGTGTTATCATCGGCGGCGCGTTCACGACCATTGTGACTTCGCTGACCGAAAACCTCATCAACCCGATCCTCGGTCTCGCCGGCGGCACGGATCTGAGCGGTTTTGTGCTCAGTCTCGGCGGCATCGAGCTCCGCTACGGGGCATTTCTGACCTCGGTCATCAACTTCCTCATCATGGCGCTCGTGCTGTTCTGCCTGCTCAAGGCGGTCAACAAGCTGCTCTCCATCGGAAAGAAGCCTGAAGCGCCCGCCGCACCGACCACGAAGAAGTGCCCGTTCTGCTGCTCCGAAATCCCGATCGCAGCCGTCAAGTGCGCACACTGCGGTTCGGATCAGCCCAAGGAATAAATAATATAGCCGTGCAAGGGGCGAACCGGTTGGTTCGCCCTTTTTGTCTGTGTTACGGCTCTGTCTCGCCGATGAGCAGGCGCAGCACCATCGTGCCCTCGTGCGCCGAGCAGACCGCAACGCGCGGCGCCATCAGACCGAGACCGTCCGCCACGTCGCTCTTGCCGTCGCCGCACAGGTATAAATTGCCGAAGCGCTTTTCCGTGCGGATGAGGTTCGCGGAGCCGTAGCCTGCCATGCCGCTGCCCGAAACGAGCGGCTTGTCCGGCAGCTGCGTAAGAACGTTTTCGATCAGCATCGCCTTCTGATCCGGCTTGTCGAACGCTTCTACGATGATGTCGCACTCAGAAAACAGCCGCTTCACGTTCGCCGGGATCACGCGCTCAGTATAGGTCTCGTAGTTCAGATACGGATTGATGGCCTCGAGCTGCTCGACGAGCGCAAGCGTCTTCGGCACGCCGAGATCCTTCATCGTGTAGTGCTGTCGGTTGAGGTTGGTGATGTCCACGACATCGAAATCCACAAGAATCATATGTCCGATGCCGAGACGCGCGAGGAACACGGCGAGATTGGAACCGAGTCCGCCGAGTCCTGCGATGCCGACGGTCGCGCCGTCGAGCTTTTTCTGTATCTCCGCGCCGTGTCTCTCCACGAGCGCGTCATGCAGCTGTTCTTTCGTTAAAATCATGTAGGTTCTCCTGTCCTTCGTGCGCAGAAACGCGGAACAAAGCGCTTTTTCTGTCCGAGCGGCAAAATGCCCTCCGTTTCCCTGCTCCCGCGCGGAAGCGCGCATTAAATAGAATTTGCAAAGCAAATTCAAAAAAACCGGGAGCATGGCCCAGGCCACCCTCTCTTGCCGCTGCGCGGCAATTTCCCCTGTGTATCACGGTTTTTTTACAAGTGAGAACTCTGTGTGCCGCCTGCGACGCGCAGAGTTCTCCGGGTCGTATCCGCATTCATGCGGTACGACCCCTCTCGCCTGAAAGCTCGCTTTCAGGCGAAGCAATCAGCCGCCGCCCACGAAGCACACGACCTCGAGATGGTCTGCATCGGTCAGCTTTTCCTCCGCGAAGGCCGCCCGCGGTACGATGCTGCCGTTTTTCTCGACGGCAACACGCTGCGGATCGTGTCCCAGCTCGCGAAGCAGACCCAGCACCGTACCCTCCTGCGGAAGCGAGCGCTCTTCTCCGTTTACCTTCATGATGATCCTTCCTTTCCATGGCGCTGCATATGTTTTTGCAGCAAAAAATGCCCCGGTCTACCATTGCGGTAAAACCGGGGCATTGAATTTCGATTGATGCGACAGCTTCCCTACGATGGTGCTAACCAACAGGTTCAAAAGGTTAGGCTCTCGCCCTCTCAGCCGCTCATCACGGCACCCTTGCTTGCACGTTCAGTATAGGACGCGCGGCGCGATTTGTCAAGAAAAATTTATCACCTTTCCTTTGTCCATGCTCTCCGCAGACGCGCGGCCGCCTCGTCGATCTGCTCTCCGGTCATGCCGGCATAGCCGAGCACGAGCGTTGCGCGCGGCGGTCGCACAGGCGGCATATAGTACGCAGAAAGCGCATAAACGCGCACACCTGCGGCCTTTGCGCGCTCGACAAGTTCGCGTTCCAGCATACCGTTGCGCATATGGAGCAGCAGGTGCAGACCGGCCTCGGAGCGCGAGATCTCGTGCGGCAGCTCGGTAAATTCGCGGTCGATCGCCGCCATCAGCGCGTCGCGCCGCGCCTGATAGACCTTGCGGCTGCGGCTGATGTGGCGCTCAAAGCCGCCGGAGTGCATGAACGCCGCAAGCGTAAACTGATCGAAGCTCGAGACCGTCGCGGCGTACAGCGAAAAAACGCTCGCGGTAGCGCGCCATGAGCGCATCCGGCAGCACGAGATAGCCAATGCGCAGGCCCGGCGCAAGGCTTTTCGAGAAGGTGTTGACGTAAATGACGCGGCCCTCGCGGTCAAGCTCGCGCAGCGCTCGGGATCGGGCGTGAGGCATAGCGGAATTCGCTGTCGTAGTCGTCCTCGATGATGTAGCGTCCGGGCTTCCCCGCCGCCCAGCGCAGCAGCTCGAGACGGCGCGCGACCGGCATGACCGTGCCGAGCGGAAAATGATGGGAGGGCGTGAGATAGACGACCGAGGCGTCGCTTTCAGCGAGCACATCGGCGCGCAGACCGCTCTTGTCGAGCGGGATCGGCCGCAGAGCGGCGCTGTTCTGCGTGACGATCTGCGCGAGCTTGCGATAGCCCGGGTTCTCGACCGCATACACATGCCCGTGACCGAGCAGCTGAATGAGCAGGCCGATCAGATATTCCAGACCCGCGCCCACGACGATATTCTCCGGCGAGACCGCAATGCCGCGGAAATCATGCAGATAGTGCGCAATCTCCTGCCGCAGCTGAAGCACGCCGCGCGGATCGGTCGCCTCGAGCAGGCGCGCGGAATATTCGCTCAGCACGCGCCGCGATAGATGCGCCCAGGTCGAGAACGGAAAGCAGCCGTTATCTACGATATTCGTCTTGAAATCGTAATCATACCGCTCGTTTCTCGGATATTTTCCCACGGTTCTGTGCACAGTTTCCGTATGAACGGACGGCGGCGGCGCGATCTGCTCCTGCACGAAATAGCCTCGTCTCGGCGCGGAAACGATGTAGCCTTCTGCGGCAAGCTGACCGTAGGCGGTCTCGACCGTGATCTGGCTGATGCGCAGGTTCGCCGCGAGCTGACGCTTGCTCGGCAGGCGCGTGCCGCCGGCGAGCGCTCCCGACATGATGTCCGCCCGTACCGCGCGGTAAAGCTGCTCGTAAAGCGGCACGCCGCTCTGCGCGTCCAGATGATATGTCAGCATGCTTTTCCCCCTCTTTTCCTCCCCGGAGAACACAAAAACCCCTTTTCTCCGGCATTACTGTTCCCATGATACCAGAGAAAAGGGGCATTGTCAAATCAGCGCAAACGATCTCAGAATGAACAGCGTCAGCGTCAGCGTGACCGCGCTCAGCACGGTCGTCAGCACGATGATCGAGGACGAAAGCACATGGTCGCCGCCCATATTCTTCGCCATGACATAACCGGAAACCGTGCTCGGCGCGCCGCACAGGATGACGATGGCGACGAGCGCCTGCTCGCGGAAGCCCATGTGCACCGCGATCGGCAGGAAGATGACCGGCAGCAGGATGAGCTTGATGAAGGCAGCGGCGCAGGTCGGGCCGAGCTTTTTGATGGCCTTCGCGCCCTCGAACCCCGCGCCGATGCTCAGCAGCGCCATCGGCGTCGCGCAGCCGCCGAGCATGCTCAGGAACTTGTCCGCCATCGGCGGAAAGTCGATCGACAGCAGCGAAAACGGCAGACCGGCGAGAATGCCGAGGATGATCGGGTTGGTGATGATGCCGCGCAGCGTGCGCCTGACAACGCCGTGATAGTCCGCCGTGCGCGCGTCCGGCGCGGTCACGGTCAGCACGAGCACCGAGAAGATGTTGTAGAGCGGCACGCTCGCCACGATCATCAGCGGCACAAGACCGGCATCTCCGTACAGATTTTGCACAAATGCAACGCCGAGGATGGCCTGCGAGCCGCGGAACGCGCCCTGTGTGAACGCGCCGACCATGCTCTTGTCGCGCAGAAAGAGCGCCGCGCCGGCCCAGATGGCGAAAAAGTAGAGCGCCGTAACGCCTGCGCTGAAAAAGAAGAACTTCGCGTTGAACTGCTCTGTGATGCGCCCGGCGGCGATGTCGCGGAACAGTAGGATGGGCAGCAGCACCTTGAACGACAGCTTGTCGATCTCCGCGAGCGTCTGTTTGCTGAAAAAATTCCGGCCGCGCAGCAGCCGTCCGAGCAGGATGATCGCAAAGATCGGCACGGTCGCGTTCAGACAGAATATCAGATTATCCATTGTTTTCCCCTTCGGCAGCGGCTTCCTCACGGAGGAAGAAGTCCTGCAGTTTTTCAAGGCTCTGCGCCAGAACAGTGCTCTGCTCGGGCGAAAGCGTGTCCAGAATGGACGAGATCATGCGTTCGTGGAACGCGCGGTGATACTCGTAGACCGCCCGTCCGCGCGGGGTCAGCGTGACCTGCACGACGCGCCGGTCGCTGCGGCTGCGCGCGCGGCGCACAAGCCCCTTCCCCTCCAGCTTGTCACAGGCGACGGTCATCGTGGCGAGGGTAACGCCGAGCATATGCGCGATCTCGCTCATGCGCGCCGGCTCAGACAGACCGATCTTCTCGATGATGTGGATCTCCGTGATGGAGATCGCGCTCCCGAGTCCGGTCGTCATCGCACGCTCTTCAATTTTATTGATGCGCCCGAAGGCATCGACCAGAAAATCGTTGATCTGCTGTGCATCCGCCATTTTGCCGCCGCCCTTCATAGTTTTATATAAGGCAACACCGCACAATTAAAGCTGCGGCGCTTTGCGGAAATTTTGTGCCCTGACTTTGTTGCGATTTCACGGTAATACATCAAGTATTACCGCAAAGCCGCGCCTCGTCAGTACGCAAAATTTACTCACAAATCGCTCTTGTTCAATTATGCGGTATTACCATAAGACTGTCGAAAACTGTGCTTTTCCGGCAGTCCGTGTTCCGGCTCCGCAGAAGTCAAGTCGTCCGAACGCATGAAAATCAAGGCGCCTTTCCCCGTTTTCCATACGTTTGCGCAGCAAGCGCTTTTTGATTCATGCTGTCGCGCGACAGCATCGGCATCGCAAAGACAGACCGACATTTTATATGTCTAAATGTTAGCATATCTAAGTAAAAAATGCAACCATATTCGCGTTATTCGGCCAGTAAAATCGCAAAAAACACGCGCAGCAGCGCACTCAGCGCCGCAGAAGCGAGACACAGCGCAAACGGCGCGCGGCTTTTCGCCCACGGTGCGGCGTTCTGTGTGCATTCCCACACGAGCGTGCAGGCGGCGAGCAGCGCCGACACGCTGATGACCGCCGGAAGCGCCTCCGCCGCAAGGACGGCCGCCCCCTCCCCCTGCGCGACCGCGACGGCGAGCGACAGCGCGAGCACAAAGCCCCGCGCCGCTGCGATGCCGGACAGCCAGAGCGCCGCCGGACGGAGCAGCGCCGCCGCAGGCGGCAGCACGAGCCACAGCACCGCGCAGAGCACGCTCTTTCCGGCCTGTCCGGGCAGCTCGCGCAGCAGCGCGGTCAGCTCGAGCGCGCAGTCTCCCTCCGCCGCATGCAGGCCGGTCAGTCCGCCTGCCGCCGCGCCGCACAGAAACATCGAGCACAGGAACACAAACGACGGCGTGCGCGCGAGGGCATCAAAAAAACCGGGAATATGCCTTTTGTTCATACGTCTCCCCCTTTCGGAAGCCATAGAACAGCATATTCCCGGTCTCGTTCTGTTAGAACGCTGCGGCTCAGCCCTCTTCGTTCAGCATCTCGCACATCGTGTCAACGATGTCGCGTGCGGGCTTGCACAGGAACGGACGCGCGAGCTTGCTCGCCTCGTAGGACGCGCTCAGTCTGCCGTCTTCATCTCGATGCAGAACAGCGGCCATCAGCTCGGTCGCGGCAACGATGCGCTCGCTGAGGTATGCCAGATCGACCTTGTCGCTGTCGCACACGGATACGACAACCCTTTTCTGCGAGCTGCTCGAGATCTTCGCGAGCTCGGTCGGCATTTCGCGTCGGGACGCAGTGACGAGCACGATCTCGCTCTTGATGACAGCGGAAAGCTCATCTTCGCAGACCGTTACGTCATAGCCCTCTGCGGCCTGAAGAGAGGCCTCATTTTTTGCAGACAGAAACAGAAAGCGCGTCGGAATAATGTTCTTTTCCAGAATTGCACGGACGAGCGCGGTCAGATATTTACCTTCGCCGAGCACGGATACCAGAACATTCTGCGGCATAATATCATCTCCTTATCGAGAGTATTTTAAATACATAAATACAAAAGACATTATAAGCACCGCCGACGCTTTTCGCAACGGATTTTACACATTCTTTTTGTAAATCGTTATTTTGCCTCTTCCTCACAAATTTTATCCATTGCTTTTAGATAAATTGCACACTCGAGACGCTTGCGCTCCATCTCGCAGCCGAGGTCATAGGAGTCGTTCATATCGTGGTTCATGTTGTAGTTCGCCGCGGAGCAGCCGCCGGAGCAGTAGAACTTCGCCCAGCACTTCTGGCATTTCGGGCGGGAATAGATGTTCATGCCGGCGAACTTCTGCGCGATATCCATGTCAAAGGACTGGTCGAGCACGCTGCCCTGCCTGAACTCCTCCTTGCCGACGAACTGATGGCAGGGATAGATGTCGCCGTCCGGCGTGACCGCAACGTACTCGTAACCGGCGCCGCAGCCGCGCAGGCGCTTGACCACGCACGGGCCCTGATCGAGATCGACCATGAAGTGGAAGAAGGTAAACGGCTTGCCTTCCTTTTTGCGCTCGAGCATGATGTCGGTCAGGCGGTCGTACTCTGCCTCGATCTTCGGCAGATCGTCCTCGGTGAGGTCGTAGCCGCAGCCCGGATCAGCCGTTACCGGCTCGACGGACAGACGGTCGAAGCCCGCGTCCGCGATGCTCAGCACGTCGTTGGCGAAATCCAGATTATGCGAGGTAAACGTGCCGCGTGCATAGTAGTCGAGGTTCGGGTCGCGCTCGTCGACGAGCGCCTTGAACTTCGGAACGATGGTGTCATAGCTGCCGGTGCCTGCGACGGTCTTGCGGAACTCATCGTTGACCTCGCGGCGGCCGTCGAGCGACAGAACGCAGTTGTCCATGTTCTCGTTGATGTACCTGCGCTTGTCCTCGTCGAGCAGCAGGCCGTTGGTGGTGATGGTGAAGCGGAACTTCTTGCCGTGCTGCTCCTCGATGGAGCGCGCGTAATCGACCGTCTGGGTAACGGTGTCCCACGCCATGAGCGGCTCGCCGCCGAAGAAGTCCACCTCGATGTTGCGGCGCTTGCCCGAACGCGCGATAACGAAGTCGATCGCCTTCTTCGCGACCTCGGGCGGCATGATCTTGCGGCCCTGACCGAAGTCGCCGGTGGACGCGAAGCAGTACTTGCAGCGCAGATTGCAGTCGTGCGCGACGTGCAGACAGAGCGCCTTGACCGGTGCGCCGACCGGAATGTAGCGGCTGACGTCGATGTAGTCGTCCTCCGCGAAAAGCTGGCCTGCCTTTTTCAGCTCGTACAGCTCGCCGTATGCCTCGCGCACGTCGTCCGCCGCATACTGCGGCAGCGCCTCGACAACGCTCTCCGGGCACTTCTCGGTCATGTTCTCGTCGATCAGACCGGAAACCGCATAGCTGATATCGTCGAGCAGATGGACTGCGCCGGAGTTGACGTCCAGGACAAAGTTCAGACCTTTTTTCTGGTAACGATGGATCATTTCTTGTTATTTCCTCCGATATACATAGCAAGGCGCGCCCAAGGCGCGCCCATGCTCATTTGAAATCTGCGATTACTTAGCGTGCTCGCACTTCTGGTTAGCCACGGTGCAAGAAGTCTTGCAAGCGGACTGGCAGGAAGTCTGGCACTCGCCGCAGCCGCCGTGTGCTGCGGTCTGCTTCAGGGTTGCAGAGGTCAGGGTAGATACGTGCTTCATGGATGTTTCCCTCCTACTTTTTCAGATGACTGTGTTTGTTTTTTGTACGCATATAGATGCCGGCAGCAGTGCCGAGCACCGAAGCCGCGACTGCACAGAGCAGACTGACGGCTGTGCGACCGAATCGGACGGGCTGCGACAACGCGAGCGCGCAGACAGCCAGCAAAATCAGAAAAACCACCGGTCCGCCTGCGACTGCGATGGCGAGCCTGCCGTCGGGCAGACGCCGCGCCGCGAGAAACGAGGCGAGCATACATCCGACCGCCAGACAGGCGAGCGATATCGTGGGGATCAATTCCTCCCCGAGCGTCCTCTGATGGACCAGAACGGCGCACACCAGCATCAGAACGAGCGTGGCGAGCAGTCCGGCTGCCGCGCCGAAAAGAACCGGCCGAACCGGCGACGCGCCCTCATTGGTTTTCCTCATATGTCCCATCCTCCCGCCGAATATGGATATGGAAACCTATTCAGCAAGATACTCTTTTATGCCGCAGAGAAGCGCTTACTTCTTTGCGTCCTTTGCTTCCTTCGGAGCCTCAACGGTCTCGGTAGCCGGAGCTTCCTTGCCGCGGATCGCCCAGCGGTAGATCTTGAGCTTGGTGCGGTCGCTCGAGGACTCGATGACCAGCGTGTCGTCCTTGATGCTGACAACGCGGCCGATAAAGCCGCCGATGGTAGAGATCTCATCGCCAACCGAAATGGAGTTGCGCATCTCGCGCTCCTGCTTGTCGCGCTTGCGCTGCGGACGGATCAGTACGAAATAGAAAACGACGATCAGTACAACCAGCGGAAGAAACTGTGCCAGGAGCGTACCGTAGTCGCCTGCTGCGGGCATTTTATCCAGTGCCATGAACATTGTAATTACACCTCCCTGTGTAATGTTATATAGATACTTCTATCATTATATCGGATAAAGCCGCAAAACACAAGAGTTTTTTGCACCGGGCACAAATTTATGCTATAATAAACGCAGATTTCATGCCGCTCATACAAAACAGCGCGGCCCGAAAGGACGTTTTTACCATGGAAACCGATGTAAAGCTAACAAAGCTCGCCTCGTGCGCAGGCTGCGGCGCGAAGGTCGGCGCCGGCACGCTCGCGCGGCTGCTCGACGGCTTCAGGACACATACCGACCCCCGCCTCATCGTCGGCTACGACAAGAGCGATGATGCGAGCGTTTATGTGCTCGACGAAAATACCGCGCTCGTGCAGACGACCGATTTTTTTCCCGCCGATTGTGGACGACCCGTTCCTGTACGGGCAGATTGCCGCGACGAACGCGCTCAGCGACGTCTACGCCATGGGCGGCGCGCCGAAGCTCGCGCTCAATATCATGTGTCTCGCGCCCGGCATGGCGAAGGAGACCGTGCAGGATATTCTGCGCGGCGGCTACGACAAGGCGTATGAAGCAGGCGCAATCATCACCGGCGGGCACACCATCCACGGCGCGGAGCCGATCTACGGTCTCGCCGTGTCCGGCTTCGTGCATCCCAAAAAGGTGCTCACGAACAGCGGCGCGCAGCCGGGTGATGTGCTCCTGCTGACCAAGCCGCTCGGCGTCGGCATCATCACGACCGCCGCGAAGGCCGGTCTTGCCGAAAAGGCACTGACCGAGCGTATCTACCGCCAGATGGCGACGCTCAACAGAGCCGCGCGCGATGTGATGGTAAAGTATCCGGTGCACAGCTGCACGGATGTGACCGGCTTCGCGCTGCTCGGCCACTCGTTCGAGATGGCGCAGGGCAGCGGCGTCACGGTGCACATTCAGACGGAAAACGTGCCGTTCCACAAAGAAGCGTGGGCGTTCGCCGACATGGGGCTTGTCCCGTCCGGCGCGTACCGCAACCGGGATTACGCCGAAGCCGGCGTCAGACTGACGCGCGAGATCGCGCGGCCGATGCAGGATATTCTGTATGACCCGCAGACGAGCGGCGGCCTGCTGATCGCGCTGCCGGAGGAGGATGCCGCGCAGTGCCTTGATGAGCTGCGGCAGAGTGTGCCGCAGGCGGCGGCGGTCGGATATGTTACGGAGAAAATGGACGCGGACATTTATCTGGAATAACTTAGCCGGTGCCCACCGGCTAAAGGGGGATTGCCGCCGACCGGCGGCAGGGGGTGCCGGTGTTCACCGGCGGGAACAAAAGGGGACAGGACACCAAGTATGGTTTCCTGTCCCCTCTTGACTCCCCAGACCTTCCTTTGCGCTGACACATCGGAGATGTGCAGCGAAACGGGAGTTACGGGAGCACAATTCCGTGCGTCGGGCAGGTTTCGGGACGCTGTAAGGCCCTGAATTTACTTTGCGTAAACCGCCGCGCATAACAGTGCGCGGCCATACGATGCAGGGCGCAAACGCCGTCGCTGCGAAAAGCTCCGCTTCCATCAAGGGTGTACCCTTGGAGCACCAGACGTCCCTGTGGGCCCCTCGCATTTAGACGCGCGACCGAAGGGAGTCGCGTCCCAAGGAAAGGTTGGGGAGTCAAGAGGGGCAGGGAAACCTTGGTGTCCCTGCCCCTTTTGCCCCCGCCGCCGGGCGGCGGCAATCCCCACGCCATGCCATGGCGAACATCCCCGGCCCGGGAGGGCCATTCTCGCCTCCAGCGGCGAGCCGCTGTATCGGCGGAAAGTCTGCCATCTGCTGAGAGAAAAATTTTTTATTCCTTTCCTCCGCGGAGGATGAAAATCCCGTGTTCCAGCGACTCCAGCACCGCTTCCAGGTTTTCGCACGCCCCTTTCGGACTGCCGGGCAGATTGACGATCAGACTCTTCCCCCGGATACCGGCCGCCGCGCGCGACAGGCATGCCTTCGGCGTGATCCGCATGGACGCCGCCCTCATTGCCTCGGGAATACCCGGCGCGAGTCTGCCGCACACGGCGATCGTTGCCTCGGGCGTAACGTCGCGCTCGGCAAAGCCTGTGCCGCCTGTCGTGACGATCAGCGCGATATTTTCCTCGTCGGCGGCGCAGATGAGTGCCTTTTCGATGCGCTCGCGCTCATCAGGAACGAGCACGATCTCCCCCACCGTGTAGCCTGCGCGCTCGAGCAGCGCCTTGACCGCAGGGCCGCCTGCGTCCTCCCGCTCGCCGCGGTAGGAACGGTCGCTGACCGTGATGACCTTTGCTGTGACCACCATGCTCACCTCCCGAAGCCGCAATGCGGATAGGTACAGCTTTCGCAGCCGAGACACAGTCCGCCCTCGCCGAATACGACGAAATCGCGCTTTTCGAGCCGCACATCCGCCGCAATGCGCGGCAGGACCAGATCGAAGATCGTTGCTTTCGCGTACATGACGCAGCCGGGCAGTCCCATGACCGGACGGCCGTCGCCGTAATAACCGAGCAGGAACATTGCGCCCGGCAGCACCGGCGCACCGTAGGTCACGATGTCCGCGCCGCTCGCCTTGATCGCGCCCGGCGTCGAGTCGTCCGGATCGACGCTCATGCCGCCCGTGCACAGGATCATGTCCACCGGTCTGCGCTTCATCTGCTCTATGGCTTCGAGGACGTTCTCCTGTCCGTCCTCGACCAGTATGTGCTCGGTCATTCGAATGCCGAAGGCGGCGAGCTTGCGCTCAACGACCGGCGTGAAGCTGTCCGGGATCCGTCCCTTTGCGACCTCGCTGCCGGTCGTGATGACCGCCGCCGTGCGCCTGACAAACGGGCGTACCGACAGCAGCGGCGCGCTGCCTGCCGCCTGCTCAGCCTGCCGCAGCTTTTCCTCTCGGATGATGAGCGGAATGACACGTGTTCCGGCGAGCTTGTCGCCCGGATGCACCGTACCGCCGCCGCGCCGCGTCGCGATCATCAGCTCGTCAATGCTGTTGACCGCGAAGAGCCGGGCGCTGTCCACGAGGAACACGCCCTCGATCGCGCTTTTCAGCTCGATTTTTCCTTCCTTTGTCTCGCTCCATGTCATGTTTTCCCTGCCGCACAGCGCCGCGAGACGCTCTGCCGCGTCGTTTTCGTGCACCATGCCCGGCTCCATCTCCCAGACGAACAGGTTTTCCTTGCCCATGGAGAGCAGCACCGGGATGTCCTCCTCGGTCACAACATGGCCCTTGCGGAAGCGCGGTCCCTTGCTCACGCCGGGAATGATCTGCGTCATGTCATGACACAGCACATGACCGACCGCATTCTCGGTTCTGATACATTTCATATGCTTTCCACCTCGATCTGATCGCCCGGGCGAATGACGCCCTCATTCAGCACGACCGCAAAAATGCCGTCGGTCGGCATGACGCACATGCCGGTGAGGCGGCGTATCTCGCAGTCATTGTGGCACTCCTTGCCGATCTGCGTGACCTCGAGCCGCACCTCGCCCGCGCGCAGCACGGTCCCGATCGGAAGCGTCCGCAGGGTGAGCCCCTCGGTGAGGATGTTTTCCGCAAAGTCGCCTGCGGCGAGCGTCAGTCCTTCTTTTCTCATCCGGTCCACGCTCTCGTTTGCGAGCAGACTCACCTGCCGGTGCCAGTCGCCCGCATGCGCGTCGCCCACGATGCCGTGATGCGGCCGCAGCGATATTTCCGCGACCGGATGTTTTTTTGTGCCTTTTATCTCACTGATACAGACCGAAACGACCTGTGCCATAGCTGTTTTCCTCCTGTTTCTATCCGCCGATGCGGTTCATGCCGCGCAGGCTGTCGCTTGTGCGGCCGTCCGTGATGTGATGCTCCTTCGGTTTGCTGCCGATGCCCTCCGCGATGGCGCAGACGAGCGCTTCGCCGTGCTTTCCGCGCAGCGGGATCTCGCGCGCGGAGTGCAGGCAGGGCTTGAGCATTCCGTCCGGGGTGATGCGGATGCGGTCGCAGTCCGCGCAGAAGCGGTGACTGAGCGGCCGGATGAGACCGACCGTGCCCTTCCAGCCCTCCGGACGCCACAGCTCCGCGACGCCGTCCGACGGCACGCGCTGTGCTTTCGGCAGCACTTCCAGTACCCGTTCGGCCGGGATAAAGCGTTTTCTGTCCCAGTCTGCGCACTCTCCGATCGGCATAAGCTCGATAAAGCGCACATCGAATGCGCCGTCCCGTGCAAGCTCCGCGAGCGCCGGTATCTCGTCGTCGTTCACCCCGCCCATCAGCACCGCGTTCAGCTTGATGTGCGTAAAACCGGCGTTTCGCGCTGCATCCAGACCGGCAAGCGTGTCGGAGAGCGAGCCGATGCGCGTGATTTTCGGTATTTTTCGGGGTCGAGCGTGTCAAGGCTGACGTTCAGCCGGTCGAGACCGGCACTTTTCAGGCGCTCTGCGTACTCGGCCAGCCGTGCCCCGTTCGTCGTCATCGCAAGCTCGCGGATACCCTCGATGGCGCGCAGACGGCGCACCAGCTCGTCGATGCCGCGCCGCACGAGCGGCTCGCCGCCGGTCAGCCGAACCTTGCGCACGCCGAGCGACGCCGCCGCGCGGACGATCTCCTCGATCTCCTCGAACGACAGCACGGCCTCGTGCGGCAGCTTGGGGACGCCCTCCGCACCCATGCAGTACACGCAGCGGCAGCTGCACAGATCGGTCACGGAAAGGCGCAGGTATTTAATTTTTCTTCCATACTGATCTGTCATTTTATCCTCACTCCGTCAGCGGCATAACGTCCTCCGGCGCAATATGCAGGGTGATCGTGTCGCCTGTATGCAGTGCTTCTGCTTTTTCGCTCTCCATGCGCAGCAGCGCCCTTCCCGGCGTTTTCAGCATATACACGACGGAAAACGGGTTCGGAATGACGCGCTCGACCGTACAGGTGATCGGGTTTTCCGTGCCGCTGAGAGTGAAATAATGCGCACGGATACCGGCATATACTGTGTTTTCGCGCAGCGGCAGCGCGGTTCTGAGCGAAACGCCCCAGTCCGCACAGTAAAGCGTGCTGTCGGCGCCGACCTCGGCGCACGAGATATTCTTGCAGCCCGAGATACGTGCCGCGCCCACAGACAGCGGTGCGCGGAACAGCTCCGCGACCGTTGTCTTCGGGTCGGATTTGCCCTCGTTCAGCACGCAGACCGTGTCGCACAGGCGATAGATCTCGTCGCGGCTGTGCGATACGAACAGCACGCCGCCCGGGAACGAACGCAGCGTATCGGCAAGCTCGAGCTCAATTTTCCACTTGATGTGCTCATCGAGCGCGGAAAACGGCTCGTCGAGCAGCAGGATTTCGGGTTTTCCGACCAGAATGCGGGCGAGCGCAACGCGCTGCTGCTGACCGCCCGAAAGATTCGCCGGGAGGCGCTGCGCCAGCTCCTCCAGCCCGAGCGTGCGCAGGATGCGCTGTGCGGCGGCCTTCCGCTCTGTGCGCGTACCCTCGCGCGTTCCGGCGCAGACATTCTTCTCGACCGTCATGTGCGGGAACAGGGCGTACTGCTGAAACAGGTAACCGACGCCGCGCTGCTGCGGCGGCAGGTCGATATGCTGCTCGCTGTCGAACAGCGTGCGGCCGTTCAGCATGATCCTGCCCCGGTCCGGGCGCACGATACCGGCGATGCAGCGCAGCGTCATGCTCTTGCCGCAGCCGGACGCGCCGAGCAGCGCCATGGTCTCGTTTTCCGCCTCGAACGCCACGCGCAGGTGGAACGAGCCGAGATTTTTCTCGATGTCGACCGAAATACTCATGCCGCCGCCCCCTTTCCGCGCTTTTCCAGCAGATTGACCGCGAGCAGCACGACCGCCGAGATCGCGAGGTTGACCGCGACCCAGAAAAACGCCTGCCGGTCATCGTTTGTACGCCAGAGCTGATAGACCGTCGTGGAGATCGTCGCGGTGCGGCCGGGCGTGTAGCCTGCGATCATGCTCGTCGCGCCGTATTCGCCGAGCGCACGCGCGAACGCGAGCACGGTACCCGCAAGGATGCCCTGCCGGCAGCACGGCATGCGCACGCGCCAGAACACCCACGCATTCGAGCGACCGAGCGTGCGGCCTGCATCCGCCAGATTTTCGTCAAAGCTCTCGAACGCGCCGCGCGCCGTGCGGTACATCAGCGGAAAGATCACGACCGCCGTCGCGAAGATGGCGGAATACCAGGTCATGGTCAGCTTGACGCCCCAGTGCGCAAGCACCCATGCGCCGAGCGGACGGCGCGGGCCGAGCACGCGCAGCAGCAGATAGCCTACGACCGTGGGCGGCAGCACGAGCGGCAGCGTGAACACCGCATCGAGCACGCCCTTGACTGCGCGCGGCAGTCGCGCGACGTAATACGCCGCCGCGATTCCGGCAAAAAAGATGATGACGGTCGAGATGAGCGCGATGCGAACCGAGTTGTAAAGAGGATACCAGTCCATGAATTTTCTCCCTGTTTGCAAAAAGAGGGCGAGAAATCTCGTCTCTCGCCCCTCTATTGTATCAAATTACGCGAGCGGCGTAAAGCCTACGCTTTCAAATACCTTGCCCGCGTCCTCGCCGGTCAGGTAGTCGAGGAATGCCTTTGCCTCGTCCAGGTGTGCGCTGTTCCTGAGGACAGCCGCCGGATAGATGACCTGACCGCACATATCCGCCGTCGCCTCGTCGACGCTCTCAAGACCTGCAGAATAGGCGTCGGTCGCGTAGATGATGCCGCAGTCGACCGCGCCCTCGATGACCTGCGTGGTGACCTCCTTGACGTTCGAGCCGTAGGTGAGCACGCCCGCGTCCGCGAGCGACTGCTCGTCCAGACCGTAGTGCACGAAGATCTTCCGGGTGTACTGGCCGACCGGAACATCGCTGTTGCCGATGGCGAGGAATCCCTCACCGGCCCCCAGCCGGTCCGCGAGCTTGTCAAAGGAAACGATGTTCTTCGGGTTGCCCTCCGGAACAGCGAGCACGACCTTGTTCTCGAGCAGGTCGATGCGCGTGCCTTCCAGCAGCTCGTCCAGACCGTCCGGGTTCTTGTCCGCATCGTCCTTGAGGCTGCCGTCGAGCGCGTTCATCTGCTTCGGTGCGGCGGAAATGAAAACGTCGCAATCCGCGCCCTCCTTGATCTGGCTGAGCAGGTCGCCGGAGGAGGCGAAGCTGAAGGTCAGGGAAACATTCGGCTCGACCGTCTTGTAGTCCTCTGCGATCCGGTTCAGCGTCTCGGTCATGGAGGCCGCCGCGAACACAGTCAGCTCGGTCGTCTGCGCAGGCCGGGTGTCCTGTGCACCGTCCGCCGTCTGAGAAGCCTGACCGCAGCCAAAAAGCGCGGTCAGCATCAGCGAACACGCGGTCATTTTAGAGAAAACGGTTTTGAATTTCAAGTATTTTTCTCCTTTTCAACGGATTGCATGAGAGAAATGTAATATTGCCTCGAGCACGCCGCCGCCGACCGCAATGGCCTTGTCCGAGGCCGTCGTGCAGTTGTCCGGAATGCCGCGCGGGTCAACGTCGCCGCATTTCATGCCCTTGAACACGACCGCGCCCTCCTGCATCAGACCGCGCAGACAGCCGTCGATCCTGCACAGCATCGGCTTTCCGTCAACGACCGCCGCGACGTCGCCTTTTTTGACCTGTGCGCCGATTTCGAGCTTCGGCTCGAACGCGCCTGCCGCCGGAGCGCGGAGCACACGCTCCGCCGCATAACCTGCGATCACCCCGGGCACGCCCGTGTTGGGCAGCGGCGAGCCTTCATACAGCACGCGGCCGAGCGTGTGGCCGCGCATGGTCTCGACCGCCGCATGACAGTCCGCGCCCGCCGTAAAGCCCGGCCCGACCGCCACAACGACCGGCGCATCCGTGATGCGCGTGCCCAGATTTTTCTTTGCCAGAATCGCGTCCACAAGGGCGTCCGGCTTCAGTTCACGCACGCAGTCTGCCTGCGGGTCTGCGAGCACCGCGACCCGTCCGCTCTCCGCGAGCGTTTTCGCCTCAGCGGCGTCCTTCGCGAGTACCGCCTCCACGCCCTCGACCGTCGCGGAGCCGTGGCGGATAGCCTCGGAAAAGCACACCGTCCGCCGGATGGACGTTGGCTGCGGCAGGTCGGTCATGACGATTTTTATGCCCGAGCGAAAAAGCCGGAGTGCGATTCCTGTTGCAATATCGCCCGCACCGCGGATAACGACCAGCATTTTCATCTCTCCTTTTCGTTGTTGTTTCATAAATATAACGTAATGATTATAGAAGATGCGCGGCGAAATGTCAAGCCGTTCTGGACTTTTTCCGTGAATTGCGCTATGATAGGTGCAGTAGAATGCCGGGAGGAAATATAATGCAACTGTATGAAAGGCTGGGCGTACCCTGCGGCGTGACGGCGGTCATCGGCTCAGGCGGCAAGACAACGCTGCTGTCCGCGCTGTCGCGCGAGCTGCCCGGCACGGTCATTCTGACCACCACAACGCATATCCTGCCATTTGAGGGCGTGCCGCTGCTGACCGCTCCCACCGAGGATGAGGTACGCGCCGCGCTCGCGCGCAGCCGCGTGCTCTGTCTCGGCACGCCGGCCCCAGAGAGCAAGCTGACCGCCCCTTCCCTGCCGTTTTCCCTGCTCGAGCAGCTTGCGGACTATGTGCTCGTCGAGGCCGACGGCTCGCGCCGTCTCCCCCTCAAGGCGCACGCGCCGCACGAGCCGGTCATTCCGAAGGAGGCAGGCTGCGTGCTTTGCGTCGTCGGCGCACACGGCTTTGACCGCCCGATCCGCGAAGCCGTGCACCGTCCCGAGCAATTCTGTACCCTGACCGGCGCAAGACCGGACGAGCCTGCTTCGCCTGCCCTTGCTGCCCGGGCGCTCGCCGCAGAAGGATTCACGCAGACGATCGTGCTGACCGGCGCGTCAGAGAAGCAGCGCTCTGCATTTTCCGCCGCCGCGCTGCAATACGGTCTGCATATCATTTCCATATAGCAGAACGGCCGTCCCGAAGTCCGGAACGGTCGTTTTTTTCTGCATAAAAGGCGAAGACCGGCTGTCAAGTGGTAAACAGCCGGTCTTTCAAAGAGAAGTAATAAATAGCAGGATGCAAAGTAAGAGAAAAGATCAGAGAGACTTACTCGGTAACGAGCGGCGTGGACAGGTAGCGGTCGCCGGTATCCGGCAGCAGCGCTACGATGGTCTTGCCTGCGTTTTCCGGGCGCTTGGCCAGCTCTGCCGCTGCCCACAGAGCCGCACCGGAGGAAATGCCGATGAACAGGCCTTCGCTGTGGGTGAACTTGCGCGCAGCATCGAAGGCATCCTCATTCTTCCACGCGAATGATCTCGTCATAGACCTTGGTGTCCAGCACATCCGGAACGAAGCCTGCGCCGATGCCCTGGATCTTATGCGCGCCCGCATGGCCCTGGCTGAGCACCGGAGAGGTTGCCGGCTCAACGGCAACAACCTTGACGTCCGGATTCTGGCTCCTTGAGGTACTTGCCGGTGCCGGTGATGGTGCCGCCAGTGCCTACGCCCGCGATAAAGATATCAACCTTGCCGTCGGTCTGCTTCCAGATCTCCGGGCCGGTGGTCGCATGTGCGCGGCCGGATTTGCCGGGTTTACGAACTGACCCGGGATAAAGCTGTTCGGCAGTCTCCTTCGCAAGCTCATCTGCCTTCGCGATCGCGCCGGACATACCCTTCGCGCCCTCGGTGAGCACAAGCTCCGCGCCGTATGCCTTCATCAGCTGGCGGCGCACGCCGGACATGGTCTCGGGCATGACGATGATGATGCGGTAGCCGCGTGCGGCTGCAACGCCTCGCCAGACCGATGCCGGTGTTCGGCCGGGCAAAAAGCAAAAAGACCGCCTTGCGGCGGTCTTTTATTATAATTTACAGCTTTGCGAGCTCCGCTGCGATCAGCTTGTTGATGATCTGCGGATTGCCCTGACCCTTGGAGGCCTTCATGCACTGGCCTACGAGGAAGCCGGTGACGTTCTTGCCTGCCTTGAAGTCGGCAACAGCCTTCTCGTTCTTCGCGAGAACGTCCTGTACGATGGCGAGGATCGCGCCCTCGTCGGAAACCTGCTTGAGGCCCATGCGCTCAACGATCGCCTCTACGGTCTCGTCGGTCTCGAACATGGAGGGCAGAACCTTCTTGCCGGCGTTGCCGGAGATGGTGCCCGCCTCGATGAGCTTAACCAGAGCGACCAGCTTGTCGGCGGTCATCTTGGTGTCCTTGAGGCTGACAGCCTTGTCGTTCAGGTACTTGGAGATGTCGGACAGGATCCAGTTTGCAGCAGCCTTGGGCTTGACCTGCTTTGCCGCAGCATCGAGCAGCTCGGCCTTCTCGAAGCTGTCCGAAATCAGACGCGC
>VOFH01000684.1_pt1 | contig 21362 bp, 28 predicted proteins | sample 5384091 | NCBI WGS metagenome assembly VOFH01 (sample SAMN12384727, study PRJNA508395) | human gut metagenome | isolation source: healthy gut G | host: Homo sapiens
GTCGGTCCAGTCGAGCTTCTGGCTTGCGCGGGCCTCGGCCTCCATCTCCTCGTAACGAGCCAGACGGGCCTTGTTCTTGGCCTGGCGAGCCTTGGGCGAGCTGCGTACCCACTCGAGCTCGGCCTCCATGCGCTTGGCGAGCTTGGCGTCGCGGTTGCCCTGCGCCTCGATACGGGCGGCCTTGGTCTCCAGATACGTGGAGTAGTTGCCCTTGTAGGGATAAAGGTGACCGCGGTCGACCTCGCAGATCCACTCGGCAACGTTATCCAGGAAGTAGCGATCGTGCGTGACGGCAAGCACCGCGCCCTGGTAGTTGTGCAGGAAGTGCTCGAGCCACAGGATCGATTCGGCGTCCAGGTGGTTCGTGGGCTCGTCGAGCAGCAGCAGGTCGGGAGCCTCGAGCAGCAGCTTGCACAGGGCCACGCGACGGCGCTCGCCGCCGGAAAGCACGTTGACCGGCATGTCGGAATCGAGCAGCTGCAGGGCGTCCATGGCCTGGCCGAGCTTGGAATCGATATCCCAGCCGTCGGCGGCATCGATCTCGTCCTGGAGCTTGCCCATCTCGGCCATGAGGGCGTCCATGTCGCAATCCGGGTCGCACATCTCCTCGCCGATCTTGTTGAAGCGATCGACCTTGGCGATCATATCGCCAAACGCCATGCGCACGTTCTCGATGACGGTCTTGTCGTCGTCGAGCGGCGATATGGTCCGTTTCGTACCGGCGTGCAGTACCGCATATGGCGGTGACGTAAATGACCTGGGTCGAGCATCCTTCGGGAAACAGCTTCCTCACCGCATCGATGCCGTCTTCGAACTCCCCGCCCTCGCCAAGGTCGATGTCCATGAAGCAGATGTCGACGATGTTGCCCTCTTCAGGTAATCGGCAAGCTCATCGGCAGTCGAAAAGCACTCGACGCTTACGTCGACGCACCCGGAAACCGAGCTACGCTCTCGGCGATGAACTCGGCTTGATCGGGCTGATCCTCAACGATGGCGATGTTGTTCATAGATGGAAGGACCCTCGCAATTGACGCTTTCGGACACGCATCCGGAACGATCACGGTTCGCCGGATGCGCTCATTTTTGCCCATATCCCCCGAAAATCAACGCCATATGTCATTATTGGTATTTAATTCGTAACAAACAGCGCACTTACTAGGTGAATGGATCCAGTAAACGGCGGCAAAAAGCAGAAAAAGCCCCGCGTAGGCGCATTGCGGCGAGCATCGGCGGTTGCGCGCTGCGGCGTAGCGGGCATATCCTGAAGGAAACGTCCGACGAGAAAGGCGCCCATGTCCGACGCGACGACGACCAAGTCCCGAACCGCAGCCCCACGCGCAGGCGCCACGGCAAAATCAGAGCTTCGAGCGCAGCTGAGGCTTCGCGCGCGTCAATCCCGAAGACGTCCGATCGTCGATCGACGCGGCCATATGCGAGCGGCTGCTTCAGACAGAGGCCTACGAAAACTGCAGCCTCGTCCTCACGTATCTTTCGACGGAACACGAGGTGGACACGCGAAGGCTCGTCGAGCGCGCCATCGCCGACGGGGAAAAGCGTCGCGCTCGCCCCGCTGCGTGCCCAAAACGCGGGAGATGAACTGGCACCTCGTGAAGAACCTCGACGGACTCATCGTCAGCTCGTTCGGTATCGAGGAGCCCGCCGACGACGACGTCACGCTCATCGAGGCCGCATCGATGGAGCAAGGGCGGACGCTGGCCGTCGTGCCCGGGCTCGCCTTCGACCGCGAGGGCTACCGCCTCGGCTACGGCGGGGCTTCTACGACACCTTCCTCGCCCGCTTCGCAGGAAAAACCGCGGGATCTGCCGAGAATCGCATCTCGTCGAGAGCCTGTCGGCGAAAGGCGCCGTCGAGAAAACACGATCGCGCGGTCGATTTCGTCGTCACCGAAAAACGCGTGCTCTTCCGCAGGCCCCGCGCGGCGTCTAAGCGCCCCGGGTGCTCGAAAGCCCCCGGATCCCCACGCCCGCACTCCGAAATAGCCGCGTAACATACCGATTACCGCACCGCGCTATCATGTTGCATTCGGCCGCACGCCGCCGCGTTCGCATCGCGCGCATAGCGCGCAAACGCAAAGCCCCTTTGCTCCGCAGGACAGGCTGATGCCCTGGCAACTGGAGACGAGAAACGAGAGGTAACCCGTGAGCACTTCATCTATCGCGCCTCGATCTGCCGACGACGCACGCGTCAGCGCCGCCTCGGCGCCTACGCGCGACGCATCGAAGCGACCCGCCCGGAACCTGCCCCATCGCCGCAAGCGGCGCCTCGAGGCCGCAGCCGCGCAAACATGCGGCAAGTGCGCCCTGCCGCGACGGCTTGCCGCAGCTCGCCAAGCTGCTCCACCGCGTGGGCAGATGCGAAGCCGACGAGGACGACATGGCCAGGATCCGCATGCTCGCGACGTTTGCGCACGACGCCGCGGACTGCGCCATCGGATACGTCGCGGACGCGTGGTGCTCGACGGCTCGAGGCGTACGCGTCCGAATACCGACGCCACATCGACGAGCACTTCTGCAAAGACGGCGTCGGTCGACGCTTCCGTGCGAGACGAAATGCCCCGCGCACGTCAACGTCCCCGCCTACATCGCGCTGGTCGGCGAGGGGCGACTACGCCGGGCGCCGTGAACATGGTGCGCAAAGACAACCCCTTCCCCACCGCCTGCGCCTTCGTGTGCGAGCATCCTTGCGAGAGCAGCCTGCCGCCGCAAGCTTCATCGACGACGCCTGTCAACATCCGCGGCATCAAGAAGCACGCCGTCGATCAAGCGCGCGCCAACCAGGTGCCACCGCCCCTCCGCGGCGACCGGTCGGCGCATCGCGGTCGTCGGCGGCGGACCGTCGGGCTTGACCTGCGCGTACTTTCTCGCCCTCATGGGGGCACGAGGTGGACGTCTACGAGGCGAAGAAATCCTTCCGGCGGCATGATGCGCTACGGCATCCCCGCCTACCGCTTCCCCGCGCGAGCGGCCTCGACGAAGACGTCGAGGCCATCCTCTCCGCCGGAGCCGTCAACGCGCATCTCGACACGCCGCGTCGACGCCGACGCCATGGAGGCGCTTTCGAAAAGCCATGACGGTCTACGTCGCCATCGGCGCCGACGAGGGGAAAAAGCTCGATATCGAGGGGGCCGAACCCGAGGCGTCGCCTCGGCCGTCGATCTGCTCGGCTCGATCGGAGCCGGCGACTACCCCGATTTCACGGGAAAGAAAGTCGTCGTCATCGGAGGCGGCAACGTCGCGATGGACTGCGCCTGCACCTCGATGCGAGCAGGCGCCGAAGAGGTCTCCGTCGTCTACCGCCGCCGCGTCGAGGACATGACGGCGCTTCAGGAGATAGAAAGCGCCATCGCCGAGGGCGTCGAGATGATCACGCTCGAAGCGCCCGCGCGCGTCGAGGCGGATGAGGACGGGCTCGCGCGCCCTCATCACGCAGCCGCAGATGATCGGACCCGTTCGCGGAGGGCGACCCGCCCCGCGGAACGCGCGCAAACCCGAGCGGCGCATCGAAGCCGACGTCGTGCTGGTCGCAGTCAGGGCAGGCCGTCGTCGTGGACCCCTTCGAGCAGTTCGGCATGACGGCGGTGCGCGGCGGTTCTCGCCGACGACATGCTCGTCGCCGAAGGCTTCGACAACGTGTTCACGGGCGGCGACTGCCAAACGGGCCCGGCGACGGTCATCCGCGCCATCGCCGCAGGCAAGGTGGCCGCTCGCAACATCGACAACTTCCTCGGCTACGACCACAAGCTCGACTGCGGCGTCGACGTCCCCGCTCCGCGCCCCAACAATCGCACCCCCACCGGGCGCGTCAACATCGCAGAGCGCCCCGCGCGCGCAAGAAAGCACGACTTCGACGCCGTCGAGGTCGAGATGAGCGTCGAGGAAGCGTCCCAGGAATGCGGGCGCTGCCTGCGCTGCGACTTCTTCGGATGCGGAACCCAGGTGGGAGGAAGGACCCAATATGAATAACGAACGACCCTCGCTCACCGCGTGCGTCGAGGAGCCGCTGCACGCGAACGCGGCGACGCGCGACGCACGAGACGGCTCGAATCCCCGCCGCAGCGCCTGCGGGCGACGACCTCGTCGCGCTCGTCATCGACGGCACGCCGGTCGAGGTCGCCCGAGGCACGACCATCCTCGACGCCGCGCACGCAGCGGGCGTCCGCATCCCCACGCTGTGCTTCCTGCGCGACGTGAGCGCCATCAGCTCGTGCCGCGTCTGCGTCGTGGAGGTGGAGGGAGCCGATGCGCTCATGCCCGCGTGCAGCACGGCGGCAGCCGAGGGCATGAAGGTCTCGACCGCCTCGGGCGCGTGATGCTCGCGCGGAGGACCGCGCTCGACCTCATCATCTCCGAACACGGCCTGAACTCCGTCAACTACTGCTTCTCCTGCAAGAGGAACGGCTCGTGCGAGCTTCAAGACGTTTGCCGCGAGGTCGGAATCGACACGCCCACCTTCGACATCCGATACGAGCGCGAGCCCGTGCTCGACTCGAACCCGTTTCTGGCATACGACCCCAACCTGTGCATTCGCTGCCAGCGTTGCGTGGGGGCTTGCAACAACCTCGCACGCAACCACACGCTCCAAGCGGGAAAGCGCGGAACGCGCACGACCATCCTCGCCCCGTTCGGCCCCGATTGGAAGACGACGTCGTGCGAGTCGTGCGGTTGCTGCGCGCAAGCATGCCCCACAGGCGCGCTCGCCGAGAAGCGCCGTGCGAACTACCGCTCCTGGGAGGTCGACGCCACGCTGACGACCTGCCCGCACTGCGCGGTGGGCTGCCAGCTCGAGCTGATCGTCAAAGACGGCCGCATCGTCGACGCCCACGCGGCACGGCCCCTCGAACAAGGGCCGCCTGTGCGTGAAAGGACGCTCCGGCAGCTTCGATTTCGTCGGATCGTCCGACAGGCTGAGCACGCCGCTCGTCAAAAACCGCGAGACGGGGCGGTTCGAGGAGGCGACCTGGGACGAAGCGCTCTCGCTCGTCGCCGAGAGGTTCTCCGCCATCAAACGCGAGCACGGCGGCGAGGCGCTCGCCGCGTTCGCCTGCTCCCGCTCGACCAACGAAGACGTCTACCTGCTCCAGAAGATGGCGCGCTGCGCGTTCGAGACGAACAACGTCGACAACTGCGCCCGCGTTTGACACGCCCCCTCAGTCGCCGGTCTGGCGACCACCCTGGGCAGCGGTGCCATGACTAACACCATCGAGGACATCACGACCGACTCCGACGTCATCTTGCTCATCGGGTCGAACCCCGAAGAAGCGCACCCCGTTTTGGGCATGCAGATCCGCCGCGCCGTCGAAGAGGGAACCCGCCTCATCGTGGTCGACCCCCGCGACATCGGCTTTGGCAGCGCACGCCGACATCCATCTGAAGATCCGCCCGGGCACCAACGTGGCCTTCGCCAACGGCGTGGTGCACGTGCTCATCAGGGAAGGGCTCGTCGACGAAGTTCGTCAACGAGCGCACGGAGGGCTTCGCCGCGCTCGCCGCGATGGCGAAGTCCTACACACCCGAGCGCGTGGCCGAGATCTGCCACATCGACGCGCGCGACCTCGTTTCGGCGGCGAAGCTCTACGGCAGCGCCGATCACGCGGCCATCGTGTACTGCCTCGGCGTCGCCGAGCACTCAACGGGCACCGAAGGAGTCATGTCGCTGTCCAACATCGCGCTGGTCAACGGCAAGCTCGGACGCCGCGGCTGCGGCGTGAACCCCATCCGCGGGCAGAACAACGTGCAGGAGCCTGCGACATGGGCGCGATGCCGGGAGATTTGACCGGGTACCAAAGGTCGCCGACCCCGACGTGCGCGCGAAGTTCGAGGAAGCCTGGGGCGTGAGCATCTCGCCTGCGGCGGGGCTCCGCTCGACCGAAGTGCTGCCCGCAGCCGTCGAAGGACGCGTCAAGGGCCTGTTCATCTGCGGAGAGGACCCCGTGCGCAGCGATCCCGACACCGCGCACGTCATCCGCGCGCTCGAATCCCTCGAGTTCCTCGTCGTGGACGAGCTGTTCATGACCGAGACGGCCAAGTACGCCGACGTCATCCTGCCCGGGCGCAGCTACGCCGAGAAGGAGGGCACGTTCACGAACACCGAGCGGCGCGTCCAGCGCGTGCGCAAGGCGGTGGAGGGACCTGCGGGCGCCAAGCTCGACACCGAGATCTTCACCGAGATCATGAACCGCATGGGCTACGCGCAGCCGCAGATCAGCTCCGCCGAGATCATGGACGAGATCGCCTCCCTCACGCCCTCCTACGGCGGCATCAGCCATGCGCGCCTCGACGGCGTCGAGGCGGCGGGACGCGGGCTTCAATGGCCCTGCCCCGCGCCCGAGCATCCGGGAACGCCCGTCATGCACGTAGGGGCGTTCGCGCGCGGCAAAAGCGGCATACTCGACCGCCGAATACCGGCCCTCGGCCGAGACGACCGACGCGAACTACCCGCTTCTGCTGTCGACCCGGACGCGTGCTGCACCAGTACAACGCCTGCGCCATGACGGGCAGGACGACGGGTCTCGAGGAGATCGGCAACACATCGTTCATCGAGATCAACACCGCAGACGCGCGCAACCTCGGCATCGTCGAGGGAGACGAGTGCGCGTGAGCTCGCGACGCGGGCAAATCACCACGCGGGCGCGCGTCTCGGGCAAAACGCACCCCGGGAAACCTGGATGCCCTTCCACTTCCAAGACGGCAACGCCAACTGGCTCACCATCGCCGCGCTCGACGACACCTGCAAGGTTCCCGAGTACAAGGTGTGCGCGGTACGGGTGGAAAAAGCGTAGAGGGCCCGCCGGAAGACCGCACGCGAAAACGGAGGAGCGTCTCTCGACGCTCCCTCGTCGCATCGGCAGCCCGCCTGCGGCGAGCTGCCGTCTCATCGAGAACGCGGGACGTCAAACGCCCCCGTTCGATCCCCTACCCCTTCGATGCGTACACCACGTTCGGGGCCGAGCTCTCCCATGCGGGAAGCGGAAGATCCTGAAGCCCTTCCCGCGCAAGCGCTCAAGCTCCACCTCGGCTTCGGCGCCGACGTAGAGCGCCTTGTTCGGGCAGCAGTTCACGCAATACGGGGCCTCGCCCTCCGCGATGCGGGACGGGCAGCGCACGCATTTTTGAGACCAGATGGGAATCCAGCTCATGCGGAGGTCGGGCCAGACCCGGCGGGGCGGTCGATGCCCTCGCCGCTTCCCTGAGTGCGCACCGTGAGCCAGAACTCTTCGTCAGGCAGATGGTTGCCCACTTTGCAGGCAAGGGAGCAGGTCCAACAGCCCGTGCAACGCAAAGGTTGACCAAGATCGTCTTCTCGTCCATGTCGTCCTCCTATTCCCCCACTTTTCGGATGTCGCACGCGCAATCCCAGATGGTGTCCACGACCCCGCCATGCCTCCGATGCCGCCCGTTCCGAACCGGCGCGATATCCGCCCATCTCGCGTACGCACTTGTCCCAATGCCGCGAGCGATCGTCGAGCGTGTAGTCGCTGCCGAGCGCGGGAATGAGCTCGGAGTACATGCCGTCTTCGAACGCATCGTGGCGCCACCCGAACCAGCACTGCACGGTTCGGGAGGAATCTGCTGATCAAGCTTCATCTCGATGGTCACATGTCCGCGATCGTTGTAGATCTCGACCTTGTCCCCGTCCACGATGCCCTCGGCTTCGGCGTCGACCGGGTTGATGCGGCGGTGGGATAGCCTCCCGAAAGATCCGCCATGACGGGGTCGTCGGTGAACATCGACTGCATGAAGAAACGCTGGCGACCGCTGAAGAAGTGGTACTTCCCTGGCGGTTCCGTTGCCCAGGCTCGTGAGCGTCGGCGCTTCGAGAGGCTCGATGTAGGTTGCCAGCTGGGCGTTCACCGCACCAGACGCTCGCAGTAAAACTCCAGGCGGCGGGAAGGCGTATCGAACTGCATGCCCATGAACGGGTCCCAGGCCACAGGCGGCGTCGCGGCGCGAATGACCTTCTCCTCCTTCAGGCGCTCGTAGGTCAGCGGCGGTTCGATGTTGGCGATCATCGGCCACTTCGACTGCAGCCTGATCTCTATCCACTCCTCCGCGGTCTTGTCGAAATACTCCCCGAGGCCGACGCGCTTAGCGAGCTCGCTGTAGAGGAAGGTGGGTCTTTCGCCTCGCCTTGAGGCTCGATCGCGGGCTCTTGAAGCACGATGTGATTGTACGCGGCGGCCGCGACCAGCTCGTAGCGCTCGAACGGCATGCAGTCGGGGAGCACGTAGTCGGCGTACTGGCGGTGTCGGTCATCCAGATGTCGACATCGACGATAAGCTCCATCTGGGGAATATCTCGTCAAGCCACAATCCGCGGTTCGGGCAGTTGTGCACGGGGTTGCCCGCTATCACCCAAAACGCCTTGATGGGATAGGGCTTTTTGGCTGATGACCTGGTTGATGAACTCGTTTTGGCGCATCATCTTGCCCTTGTAGCCCTCCCTGCCGAGCGGCATGGTGATGGGCGCGTCGTTGAACGCCATGGGAAACCCGAGGGGAGCATTTCCGAGGTGACTCCTGCGCCGGACGCCCCAGGTTGCCGGTGAGCATGCCGAGCAGATAGAACGAGCGATAGCTCTCGCCTTGGTTTTGATAGCGCAAACCCAGCGCGCCGAAGATATACGCGTTCGGAGCCGCGACGTACTCGTCGGTCCAGGCGCCTCACGACCTCGGGAGCCACGCCGGTTATCGTCTGCTGCCATTCGGGCGTGTAGCCCTCAAATGCTCGCGAAGGCGGGCGAAGGCCGTCTTGCACGCCACGCCGTCCACCCATGCGCTCCGTCAAGCTCCATGGTCTCGCAGGGAGAGGCCTGCTCGCCGGGCGTCATCGCGACGGGGCGGCCCCTGCTGCTCGTCCCAGACGAGGTAGTTCCCGTCCGCATCGCGCATGAACATATCGTCGTCGTCCCTCACGAGGAAAGGCGCGACGGTGTACGCGAGGAGGAAGTCCTTCTTGTAGCGACCGCTTTGGATGATCAGGTTCGCCATGGTGAGGGACAGCGCGGGATCGGAGCCTGGACGCACGGGGGACGAACTCGTCCGCGAACCCCGCCGTGCCGTCGAACAGCAACCCGATATCGACGATCTTCGCGCCGTTCGACTTCGCCTCGACGAGATGCTTCGCGATGCGCTGCTGGTTCTCGATGGGGTTTGCCCCCACACGATGATGTAGTCAGAGGTGTCGAAGTTCTGAGGATCGGTGGTCATGTACTTGTAGAAATTGCCCATGTCGAAAAACGCCGCGTAGAACGGGCCGTTGTCGAGGCCGTAGCCCTGCACGGGATCGGACGCTCCCCACAGCCCCATGAAACGCGAGGCGAGCAACGCCGCAAGGCCCTGCGACGGCGGAACCGACGCGACGATGTCCCATGGCCAACGACTCCGGTCCGTATTTATCCCGCAGCTCGAGCAACTTGGCCGCGATCTCGTCAAGCGCCTGGTCCCAGCTGATCTGCTCCCACTTTCCTTCGCCGCGCTCGCCGACGCGTTTGAGCGGGTAAAGCAGACGCTTGGGGTTGTAAGGCTGCCGGCAGGACATGACGCCCTTCTGGCAGATATACCCCTCATCAGCTTCGGCCGGTGTAACACGGCTTCTCGGTTCGAACGATCTTCCCGTCTTTCACGATGGGCTTGATCGCGCAGAACTCATGGTCGCCCCAGCCTGGACAGCAGGTGTAGACGAAAGACTCTCCTTTTGCCATGACGCACTCCCTTTCAAATTCGGACCACTCCGATGCACCGCGGATCGATTCCGTCCGCGCTCCTCTCTTTCCCGCGTCTCCTTTCCAACAGACGGACCTCTACAATGATTTCTATTTGAATCCTCGCGCATGCGCGAAAAGAAACGTATTATTGCCGTATGCGCAACAAGGGGATGCATATGCGGCGCGGCGAATAAACGCAAGCGGCGATGCGCCGATGATCAGGCGGACGTCGCGAGGAGCAAAGGAGAGGTCCTGTGAACCTCGACACGATGCGCTACTTCAAGGAGCTTGCAGAAACGGGCACGTTCTACGGTGCGGCGAAACGGCTGTTCATGTCCCAGCAAGGGTTGAACAAAGCCATCACCGCGCTCGAGGACGAGCTGGGAGCCAAGCTCATCGACCGAGGCAGGCGGGGCGTGTCGCTCACGCCCGACGGGAGCGCTTCCTCGCCTTCGCGAACCAAACCGTCTTCGCCTACGAGGAGTTCCTCGGCACGCTCTACGACGGCAAAGCCAGTCCGCACGCGTCGACGACCCGATAAACATCCACGTCACGTACTATTCCGCCCAGATAGCCTCCGGCTCTCAGGAATACGTCGAGCTGCTGATGGGGTCCGCCTACCTCGAAGAGCCCTTCGAGAAGATAGTGCACCGCGTGCTCTCCTCCGACGGATCGGACCTGAGCTTCGTCGACCTCCATGCGAACACGATGCCCAAGGTGCTCGCCAACCCCAACCTCGTCTTCAGCCCCGTCGTCCTGACGAAGATCGGCGTCGTCTGCCGAAGCGACTCCCCTCTGGCGAAACGCGACTCCCTCAGACGAGGAGAAGTCGCCGGCCCGGCCGTGCGCGGTGAACGCGTTCAAGGAGATGGCGCAGGTGCTCGAATGGCTGTTTCGCGAAACGCCCCTGTCCGACATCCGCATGAGCGCGGCAAGTCCGCGCATGCTGCTTCGCTTCGCCAAGACGTCGAGCGACGGCGTCGCGCTCTACGATTCATTCGGCTTTCACCTCGCCTGCCAGGACGAGACCATGCCGACCGACGACCTCGTGTTCGTGCCGCTTTCCACGCAGGAGGCGATCTGCCATATCGGGTTTCTCCTGCCCAAGCACATCAAGACGAAACCCCGCGTCGCCTACGCCCGAAGCCAGCTCATGAGGTTCCTGCGCGAAAAGCACGGGGATTACCTCGAGAACCAACCCTCCGACCGACCCTAAGACCCGCAGGCCCCGGAAAAACCGCGCGCGAAAAAACGGGGAGGGTCGCCCGTGAACCGCGGCCCAATTCCGCAGCTCACGGGCGACCCCCTCCGCGCATCGGACGCGGGTTTATCTCGCGGGCGCGAGGCCCACGTCGATCAGGTAGCTCTCGCCGCCCTCGTTCTCGTACACCAACGAGCACAGCATCACCTGCACAGGCTCGCCGTCGTCGCGCGTCACGCCCGAAAGCGCGTTCGCGAAGCGCGGAGGGAACGCCAACGATCGCTCCTCGTCGTCGGGCATGAAGTCGCTGCAGCCCGCGTCCTCGAGCACGCGGCGCGCCACGGCCGCATCGTCGCCGAACACCTTCGCCGTCTTCAGGAAGAAGTCGCCCCAGTCGAACTCGATGCACGGGTGCACGTGCGCGGCTCGCTCGTTTTTCTGACGGATCTCGCTGCGGTGCTTGTTCTCAAGCGAGCAATAGTGCATGCCGAAGGTCATGCCCTCGTCGAGCGCCCAGTCCATCAGCTCCAAGATGAGCTCCTCGGAGCCCGCGACCGCGAGACCGCCCGAATAGCCGTAATCGTACATCACCTCGAACGGCGGGTTCTTCAGCGTGAGACCGCGGCGAGCGAACTCCTCCCAGTTGCAGAACGGGAAGCAGAACTCCAGCAGGTTGATGCCGTCGATGCCCACCTCCTGAAACGAGCGGAACAGCTTTTTCATATGCTCTTTCGCGCCGGGGATGACGGGCATCTCCACCATGACCGAGGGGATGTAGCGCTTGGCGAGCTTCATGGCCGCGACGACGCGTTCCTGCATGGCGGGGTCGTCGTCGTCTTTCACGCTGAAGCGAATCTCGTCGAGGCCGGCGTCGCGCAGGCGCGCCGCGCTCTGCTCGGTCAGCAGGTCTCCCGGAAGTGTACATGCGCCGGTGCGCGTCAGGCCACAGCTCGCGCGTGCGCTCGAGCAGCTCGACGGCGTTGTCCAAATCGAGCAGCGGCTCGCCGCCCGTGACGCCCACGCACGCGAGCTCGTCGTTTTCCGCGGCGGGCAGGCAAGGCCCCCTCCCACGGACAGCCCTCGTGAAAGAACTTGTCGTAGTCGGGCTGGTTGTGGTTGAAGCAGAAATAGCAATCCCTGTGGCAGCGAAACGTCGTGGAGAACGTCTCGGACCCGCGATTGCCCGTGCACTCGACGCACGCAGGGGAAAGATGCCCCACGAAAGGCTCGCGCCCGCGTTGCGCGACACGACGCCGCGCTCGATCAGCTTGGCGCGCAGCTGCGCGCGGCGCAAAGCGCCCTCTCCGGCGTCGGCGAACACCAAGCCCTTCTCCTCGAGCGCGCGCACATAGCGCTCGCCCACCTCCGCGTACGCGCGCAGAGCCGCTTCCAACGCAACGTTGCTCATAAGAAAACTCTCGTCCTGTTTCTCATTCGGTTTCGACCGCGCACGCGAGGCCCGCCCTCCCCGAGGCGGCGCGACGCGCGAACGCGGCCCTTGATCGTCGAGCGGGCGCAGACGTCGAATGCGCGCGCTCGACCGTAGGCTTTCCCTCTACTTCGTGCCGAAAATGCGGTCGCCCGCATCGCCCAAGCCGGGACGATGTAGGCCTTGTCGTTGAGGCACTCGTCAACCGCCGCGACGTAGATGTCCACGTCGGGATGGACCTTCTGCACGGCCTCCACGCCCTCGGGCGCGGCGACCAGGTTCATCAGGCGGATGTTCGTGCAGCCGCGGCTTTTCAGGCTGTCGATGGCGTCGATCGCGCTGCCGCCCGTGGCGAGCATCGGGTCGACCACGATGATGATGGACTCCTCGACGTCTTCGGGCATCTTGTAGTAGTACTCGACGGGCTGGTGCGTCTGCTCGTCGCGGTACATGCCGATATGGCCCACGTGCGCGAACGGCATGAGCTCGAGGAGCCCGTCGACCATGCCGATGCCGGCGCGCAGAATGGGGGCGATGGTGATGAAGCGCTCCGTCAGCTCGGGGAACTCGCCCTTGCAGATGGGCGTCTCCACCTCGGAGGGCTTCGTGGAGAAATCACGCGTCACCTCGTAGCCCATGAGCAGGGAGATCTCCTTCAGAAGAAGGCGGAAATCCTGCGAGGAGGTTTCTTTGCGACGCATGCGGGTCAGTTTGTCGGCGATCAGCGGATGGGACAAAACGTGCACTTCGCTCATGTTGGCACCCTTCGTGTTTGCATTCGATAAACGCGCCCCATTATAGACGATTCGCATCGGCATGTTCGGCAACGCTTTCCGCCGAAGACGCGCCCGGCAACACCGGGCGCCGTCGGCCGCGTCAAGCCCGCCCGCACGCACGAGAAGGTCGCCCCCATCACGCGAACCTGCCATTATAATCGTCACGGCAACGTCGACGGCACGTGAACGCGAGGTCCGGGAGCCGAAAGGAACGCCGCATCGCATGCAACGAGGGCAATCTCCCGCTAACGCCTCCCTCCGACCGACGGAGGAAAGACGCTGACGGGTCATTCGCCTTCACTCGAGCCGCCGGGCCGACCGCGCCCGCGCCGGAGACGTCGCACGTTCGAAAACCCTCGTCAAAGGAGAATTCTGCATGGCAGAGCAAAACGTGCCCACCATGGGCGCCGAAGACAGCCCCGACGCCGTATACGACGCCCGCACGCTCGGTGCGCCGAAGATGGTCGTCTTCGGGTTCCAGCACATGTTCGCGATGTTCGGCGCGACCATCCTCGTCCCCACGCTGACCGGGCTGTCGGTCTCGGCGACGCTTCTGTTCGCGGGCTTGGGCACGCTGCTGTTTTCATTTGATCTCGAAGGGCAAGGTGCCCGCGTTCCTGGGCTCCTCGTTCGCCTTCATCGCGGGGTACGCCGCCATCGCGCCCGCAGGCGAGCCCGAGCTTCTGCCCTACGCGTGCCTGGGCGTTGCGTGCGCGGGCCTTCTGTATCCTCGTGCTCTCGGCGCTGTTCAAAGTGTTCGGGGCGACGCGCGTCATGCGTTTCTTCCCGCCCGTGGTCACCGGCCCCATCGTCATCTGCATCGGGCTCATCTTGGCGTCTTCCGCCATTCAGAACGCCTCGACGAACTGGGTGGTCGCCATCGTGGCCATCGCCATCATCGTCATCGCCAACATCTGGGGCAAGGGCATGATCAAGATCATCCCCATCCTGCTCGGCGTCATCGGCGCGTACCTCACCGCCACGGCGATGGGCGAGGTCGACTTCACGCCGGTTGCCCAGGCCGCCTGGATCGGGCTTCCGGTGCTGTGGGACAACACGGTGTTCGCGCTGTTCGGCCCCAGCTTCGACGCGGGGCTTGCCATCACGGCCATCATCACCATCATGCCGCTGGCCTTCGCCACCATCATCGAGCACATCGGCGACATGTCGGCCATCAGCTCTACCTGCAATCGCAATTTCATCGCCGAGCCGGGGCTGCACCGCACGCTGCTCGGCGACGGCCTGGCCACCATCGTGGCGTCGCTGTTCGGCGCGCCGGCCAACACCACCTACGGCGAGAACACCGGCGTGCTCGCCCTCACCCGTGTCTTCGACCCGCGCGTGGTGCGCATCGCCGCTGGGTTCGCCATCTTGCTGTCGTTCTGCCCGAAGTTCGCGGCCGTCATCGCCGGCATGCCGGCGTGCGTCATCGGCGGCGTGTCGCTGGTGCTGTACGGCATGATCTCGGCGGTGGGCATCCGCAACCTCGTGGAGAACCACGTGGACTTCATGCTGAGCCGCAACGTGCTGATCACGGCGCTCATCTTGGTGCTCTCGCTCGGCATCGCCTACAGCCCCGCCGCTGCCATCGTCATCCCCGCAGGCCAGATCACCATCTCGCTCTCCGCCTGGCAGTCGGCTCCCTTGCGGGCATCGTGCTGAACATCATCCTGCCGGGCAAGGACGCCGACGGCATCGAGCCCGCCATCGAGCCTGCGACCGACCCCGAGTCGCGGCTGCCGCTCGACGGCCCGGTGACCTACGACGCCCTCGACGCCGCCCAACCCGAGGGCAAGGCGAACCTCGGCGAAGACGCGCAACGCGGCGAGTAACGACCCGCGAAGCCTATACGCGCGAGGCGCGCACCCTGAAAGGACGTTCATGTACGGATTGAAAACCGAGGCCATCTTCGACTCGGCCCACTTCCTCGCCGACTACTACGGCAAGTGCGAGAACCTCCACGGCCACCGTTGGCGCGCCGTGGTCTACCTGGAGCAAGACGAGCTTCAGCCCGAAGGCACGATGCGCGACATGGTGCTCGACTTCGGCGTCTTCAAACGCGCCGTGCGCGATCTCGCCGAAGAGCTCGACCACACCTTCCTCGTCGAGGAGGGAACCTTGAAGCCCGCGACCGTCGCGGCTCTCGAGGGCGAGGGCTTCTCGCTCACCGTCCTCCCCTTCCGCACGACCGCCGAGAACCTCGCGCGGTTTTTCTGCGAGCGCCTGACCGCGCGAAGGGCTGCCCGTCTCGCAGGTCGACATGTACGAGACGCCCAACAACTGCGCGATCTACCGCCCGGCGCAACGCGCTAAGGGGCCCCCCTCCCACTATCTTCCCCTCGGGGAGGCGGCCTCGCGCGAGGACCGCTTCCCCCGAGCCCGCGCGAACGGCGTGCGCGACGCGGCCCGCCGCAGGACCACCTGCATTGTTTTACAGTTTCGTAAACAGTGTAAAGACATTTGTAAAACCAGGTGCTAGAGTTTGCGGCGTAATCGGAGCAAGGGTCGGCGCCGCCGTTGCTCGACGGAACGCCCGGCGGAAAAAGCCTTTCCGCCGGGAGAAGCGCCCGCGAACCGACGCTCGCCGCGGCGGTTCCGACTGCAAGCGTCGAAGCGGGCAGATCTGAAAGGGAGATCTATGGGTATCCTCTACCAAGCGGGCGATCCCGCCTATTGGTTCATCTGGCTGTTCGTGCTGTTCGCGCTCATGGCGTTCAACGAGCTCGGACGCGTCAAGCTCTGGGGCGGCGTCGCGCTGTTCGTCATCGTGCCGGTGTTCCTGACCATCTTCATCTGGCCGACCACCGCGGCCCCCGGCAACGAGTACGGCACGGGCACGTGGTTCAACTGGGTGAAGACATATTCGGCACTTGCCGGCTGCTTGGGCTTCATGGCGCTGCGCTTCGTGAAATGGACCGGCAAAGACGGCAAGGTGCACCACCTCTACGAGAAGAAGTGGGCGCTGTGCTTCCCGCCGCTCATCCTGGCCGTCAACATCGCCGAGGCCGTCATCCGCGACTTCCAGGTGTTCAGCTTCGGCCTGTGGCAAGGCGGCGTGGTCGAGAACCTGTGGACTATGTCGGGTCCCTGGAACATCATGAACGGCATCGCCGGCATCCTGAACATCCTCACCATCTGCGGTTGGTTCGGCATCATCATCTCCAAGGACAAAAGCCGCGACATGATCTGGCCGGACATGATCTGGGCCTGGATCATCGCCTACGACCTGTGGAACTTCGCCTACACCTACAACTGCATCTCCGACCATTCCGCCTACTGCGGCCTGGCGCTGCTTTTGGCCTGCACCATCCCGACGTTCTTCATCAAGAAGGGCGCATGGCTGCAGCACCGCGCTCAGACGCTGGCGCTGTGGATCATGTTCATCATGACCGTGCCGCAGTTCGCCGACGTGCTCGCCCCCATCCCCACCACGCACAACCCCACCGCGTTCTTCGTGGTGAGCGCCATCGCCCTGACGGCCAACATCGCCGTCGCCGTTTGGCAGATCACCAGGATTCGCCGCGGGAAGCTCAACCCCTCAAGGATGAGATCTATACTGACACCAAGTCGTATCAAAACGTCCTCGAGGAGAACAAGTAACCTCATGGCAAAGCAACCCGGCGACATCCGCACCCTCCGCATAACGGGGCATCAAAAGGAGCCTCCGTCGAAAGACTCACGGGTCAAGCCGGGATATCATGCAAGCCGCCCGCGCGCTCTTCGAAAGCAAGGGCGTGCGGGCGACCTCCGTGACCGCGATAGCCGCCGAAGCGGGCATCACGCGCGAGCTGTTCTACTACTACTTCGCCAACAAGCAGGCCGTGATCGAAGCGGTCCTCGACGACTACGTGGCGGATATGGTGGAGACGGTCCTCGTGTGGAACGAGCTGCGCGACTTCGGCGACACGCCCACGTCGCTCAAACGCTGCATCATCGCGCTCAGGCGCGCGCTCTACGACTCCGAGGGACCGCGTCCCATGATCGCCGTCCTCGAAGAGCTCGGCGTGCGCAACGACTTCGACGTGCGCGCCGTGCGCGAGACGGTCGACTGCATCAACGATCACGTCGTCACCGAATACGCCGCGTACCACAACGTCGAGATTAAGTTCGTCCGCGAGATGTTCTGCGTTCTCATCTTCGGCCTGATCGGGCTGATGAAGGTGCACCCCGACGTCACCGACGAAACCCTCATGCGCATCGTCGCGCAAACGCTGCGCCTCGACATGCGCGTCATCGAGAAGCCCGACGCCTAACGCGCCGCCGCGTCCGCAGCCCCTCTTCCGCCGCCCGATCCTTTGAAGAAGGCGAGGCGGCACCGCCGTGTCCGACGCGCCACGCGATGGCGCCCTCGGGGCACGACGCCTTGCACGCCCCGCATCGAATGCACTCGGCGGAATCTATGTCGGCGAGCACGTCCACGTCCATGAGGCACGTGCGCGTGCACGTCCCGCATCCCGTGCACGCGGCGCGGTCGATGCGCAACCCCAGCACGCTGAACCGGTTGAACAGGCCGTACAGAGCCCCAAGCGGGCACAGGTACTTGCAAAACGGCGGTAGACGCTCATGGCCAGCCCCAGCACGCCGATCGTCAACGCGGCCTTCCAAACGAACTGCCAGCCCGCCGACGCACGCAGGCCCTCGACCGCGGCGAGCAGGGGCAGCGCCGCCTCGACCATACCCGCAGGGCACACGTACTCGCAGAACAGCGGCTCGGACAGCCCGATGTCGTCCACGAGCACCGCGGGCAAAACCAAGACGAGCAGCACCAGCACCGCGTATTTCAGCTTGCGCATCATGCGGTCGAGACGCGCGGGAACGCTCAGCTTGGGCACGGGAATCCGGTACAGCAGATCTTGAACCAGCCCGAACACGCACAGAAACCCGCAGACGAAACGCCCGAGGAGGGCGCCGACGACGAACAGGATGCCGAGCGCATAGAATGACACGTCGAAGCGCATGTTGTTCGCCGCCGTCTGAAGCGCGCCGATCGGGCACGACAGCGCCGCCGCGGACACGAGTAGCAGTTCAGCCCGCGCGCAGATCTGCTTGAGGTCGCCTTTGTAGACCTGACCGGTCGTGTAGTTTTGGACGAAGGGGTTCGTGCACAACGCCGCGAGAACCTGCACGAGCGTGCGTTTAAGAAAGAAAGAGGGCCTCTTCACGTCGCGCACCTCACCCGATGCCGATGCACTGGTAGCAGATGCTCGTCGCCTTCGCCAGAATCACCGGCACCTCGCCCCGGGCGACGCCGATGAAGACGAACAGCGCGCCGAGGAGCAGAGCCGCCGCGAGGACGCCCCTCAGCGCGGCCGTCCGTCGATTGCGGAACCGCGCGGCGCGGCGTCCGGCCGACCCGCCTTCTTCATCACGAAAGCTCCGCGAGGTGCTCGTCGATGAGCTTACGGTACGCCGCCGCAACGGCGTCCTCGCCGCCGCGCGCGGGAACGCCCTGCTGCACGTCGCCCACAAGCGCGCCCGTGCTGTCGACGAAGATAGTCGTGGGCGTCCCGCTCACCTTCGAGGAGGAGGAGCGCGCCGAGCCTGGCGTTGTCGACGAGCACGGGATAGGTGACGCCTTGCGCCTCGACGATGCTTCGGGCCGCGTCGGCGTTGACCGAGGCGTCGATGCAGATGGAGACGAGCCCGACGTTTTCGGGAAGCGACTGCGAGAGGGCTTCGAGCGCGGGCATCTCGTCGATGCAGAAACGGCAGGTGGTCGACCAGATGTTGACCATGGTGAGGTCGTACGGGGCGAAATCGTCTTGCGTGAAGGACTCGCCTGAAAGCGTCGTGGTCTCAAACGACGTGATGTCGCCGACGCGCGCAAAGCGGCCCGTGGAGTCGTCGGGATCTTCCTGCATCGCGACGGACGAGCCCGCCGCGAGCCTCGGCGTCTTGCGCCGAGCAGCCGACGAGCGCAAAAGAGCGCGAGAAGCGCGACGGCTGCGACGATGAGCGTCATGCGGACGAAAGCGGGGGATACGGTGCGGGCGCTCAGGCCCTTGGTCGATTTGCTCACGGCATCTCCTCTCGATCAGAGACGAACGACGTCGAATTGCTTCGTGAGAGAATAGCAAATCGACCGCACGCTGCGACGGTCGTTTTCGGGAAGCAAGCGATGGCACGCGAACGCCGGCGGACGGACGCGGATCGACCGTGCAAGCCACGGCAGACGAACGCGGACCGACCGCGCGGGCTTCGGAAGAAGGTGAAGCGGGCCCCGGCTACTTCCGGGTGGCGAAGCGAGCGCATCGGACGCATCGGACGCATCGCGCCCGGCCGCCGGAGCCCGCCCGGCCTCGGGTAAAGACGGTTCGGCTAGCGGCTCTTTCGCTCGGGAATCAAGAAGATGAACACGAGCGAGCTGATGAGCAGCATGAACGGATAGAACAAAACGGGGATGACCTGGAACGCGGAAGGGTGTAACCCAGCTCCGTCGCCGCCGAGATGGCGACGAGCATCTGAGCGCCGTAGGGGCAGAATGCCTTGGAACACGCAGGAGAACGTGTCCAGGATCGACGCCGTCTTGCGACGCGAGATCCCGTACGTTTGAGCCATGTCCGCCGCGATGGGGTTCGCCATCACGATGGCGACCGTGTTGCTAGCGGTGGCGATGTCCATGGCGCCCACGAGAAGGCCCATGCCGAGCTGGCCGCCCTTCCGGCTGCGGAACAGGCGCTTGATGCCGTTCAACAGAGCCACGAAGCCGCCGTTCTCGCGGATAAGGGCGCAGATGGCGGACACGAGCACGGCGACCATCGTGGTCTCGAACATGCCCGCGGCCCCCGAGCCCATGCTCGCGAGCAGATCGGTCGGCGCGGTCGCGCCCGTCGCCACCACGATGACGGAGCCGGAGACGATGCCGAGCAGAAGCACGATGAACACGTTGATGCCGATGATGCCGCCGATCAGAACGATCAGGTAGGGAATGAGCTCGATCAGATCGTAGTCGTGCTGCACGCTCCCGCTCAGATCGGCGCCGAAGGACAGACCCGTGATGATGACGAGCGATACGATGGCCGCGGGTAGGGCGATCTTGAAGTTCTCGCGGAACTTGTCCTTCATCTGGCAGCCCTGGCCCTGGCAGGCTGCGATGGTGGTGTCGGAGATGAACGAGAGGTTGTCGCCGAACATGGCGCCGCCCATGACGCTGGCCACGCACAGCGGCAGGCTGAAGCCGGACGCAGACGACACCGCCACGGCGATGGGCGTGATCAGCGTGATCGTCCCAACCGAGGTGCCCATCGAGATGGACACGAAGCAGCTGACGAAACAGCACGACCACGGCGAACTCGGTGGGGAAGATGGCGAGCAGCAGATAGGCGACGCTCTCCGCGCTGTCGCGGCCGACCGTGCCCACGAAGACGCCGGCGGCCATGAAGATCAAGATCATCGTGACGATGGTCTTGTCCCCGATACCTCGGCCCATGACGACGAGCTTGTCGTCAAAGGAAAGGCTGCGATTCTGGAAGCACGCCACCAGAAGGGCTATCAAGAATACGACCACGATGGGGATGTTAAAATCCATCGAAATGCCGAGAACGTACTCGAACAAGATGCCAAGCCCCAGATACAGGACAAGGGAACACGGCGATGGGGAGCAGCGCCGAAACATTCCCCCTTCTCAGGCTGCGTCGTCTTCCCCTCAATGACTTCTTTCACTATAGACTCCCTCTAGACCCTTTTCGTAAAAATGCAGTCCGCCTATTTTAGCGGCTTGGCAAGCGCGGCGGGCGCAACACGGCTCATTATTGGGGACGAGGCGAAAGAGGCGATGAACGGGCGTTTTCAGCGCGACGACCACATGGGAGGAGGGAGCTTCATGAACGAAGACGGCTATCGGCGCTTGAGCGCCGTTTCGCGCGGAGAGACCGCTCGCGCGGGCGCTGATCCTGACGAACAAGGCGCTCACCGCGCTGGGCTACATCGCCTACCCGCGCTCCTCGTCACGCTGGCCCTCGCAGGGCGCTTCGACCCCTGCACGCTGCATCCTGGTTCGGGCGTCGCCTTCGCAGCGGTCACGCTCCTCAGACGGGCGATCGACGCGAGGCGCCCCTACGAGGCGCTCGACATCGACCCCGTCATCAAGAAGGAGACCTCAGGGCGCTCCTTCCCCAGCAGGCACGCGTTCTCTTTGTTCATGATCGCCGTAAGCTGGATGGTCGCGCAGCCTGCCGTGGGATGCGCGCATCGATCATGCGCGACGGCGCTCGCGTTCATCAGGGTGATCGGCG
>VOFH01003567.1_pt1 | contig 21213 bp, 25 predicted proteins | sample 5384091 | NCBI WGS metagenome assembly VOFH01 (sample SAMN12384727, study PRJNA508395) | human gut metagenome | isolation source: healthy gut G | host: Homo sapiens
GCATCAATCACAAGCACATCGCCCGGCTGCGCCAGATCGATTGCCGCGTGAAGCATCAGATTGTCGCCCTGCGGCAGACGCACCGGAAACGCCGTGCCCAGCAGCCTCCCACACCCGATGGGCGCAAGCGCGCCGTCGATCGCCGCGCAGCTTCCCATCACGTCGACAAGATTCGAGGTCGCCACGCCCCGGAACCGCTCTACAAGCTCCCGCGCCGGTCGCGGAAAATCCCGGATAATTTTACAGCCAACCGCCATCTCTCTTCCCCACCTTTTCTTTTTTTGCAAATATTTTTGTATTTCTATTATAGCGCAGCGACGCGATTTGCGCAAACGCAAGCTCGTGCATAATCTCCCGTCTGCGGCAAACAATAGCTTTGTAGTATTTAACAGACAAGGGAGATTTCGATATGAAAGCAACTGGCATTGTTCGCCGCATTGACGACCTCGGGCGTGTGGTCATTCCGAAGGAAATCCGCCGCACCCTTCGCATCCGCGAGGGCGACCCGTTGGAGATTTATACGGAGAAGGACGGAGAGGTCATTTTCAAGAAGTATTCCCCGATGGGAGACCTGACGGATTTCGCGGGTCAGATCTGCGAGTCGATTGGGAAAAACACCGGGCATATCGCTGCCGTCTGCGACCGCGACACGATGATTGCCGCCTATGGTGTGCAGCGGCGCGAGCTGATGGACAAGCACTGCTCGCAGGAGCTCGAGCAGCTGATGGAATCGCGGAAATTTTACCGCTATCAGCCGGGGCAGGCAAAGCTGCATCCGACGGACAGCTCGGAGCGGTATTATCTCGGCGTGAGCGCACCGATTCTGTCCGAGGGCGATCTGATGGGCTGCGTGATGCTGCTGCTCGAAGAGCAGGACGAGCCGCTCGGAGACGCCGAACAGAAGCTCGTGCAGACCGTCGCAGGTTTCCTGGGACGGCAGATGGAAAGCTGATGCATCAAAAGGCTTATGCCTTTCTGACAGACAAAATCGCCCGCCGGTTACAACACATAACCGGCGGGCGATTTTTATGTTCAGTTTTGCGAAGCGGCGAACAGGAGCATTGCAGCAAGCGCGAGGTAGAGCAGCAGCAGCGCGGCAAGAAGACCGCACACGCACGTGGCAATCACGCGCATCGTTTTCTTCTGGCGCAGATGCCGGCGGAAATAGACCAGCGCGGCGAGGTCCAGCACCAGCAGCACACAGGCAAGCCAGAGCGGCATATTACGCTTCTCCTTCCTGCGCGGGCGCGGCAGCGACGGGGTTTGCCTCGTCGACGATGGCAAGGATCTTTCGAAGATTCTCCGTCAGACGCGCGCGGGCGCCCTCTGCGCTTGCCTTTTCCGGCACGAAGAAGTTTCTTCCGGTGGTGCGCACGGCGGCAGAAACTCTGCCGTCCTGGCAGAAGGTGACGAACAGCGGCCCAGGGCTGACGCTTGCGGCGGCAAGGATTTTCTCCTGCATGCGGGGCGTGAGCGTGAGTAACGCGGCATCGCCGTTGTCGGTTTTGACTGTGAAGCGCTTGTCGAAGGTTTCGTTTCCTGTTTTGACGTCGGCATAGCGCAGCAGCCCGTCGATCTTGCCGCGCGGCGCGATGGCAAACCCAATGGGGAAGCTGTGTCCGACCTTGCACGTCAGCATCAAGCCCTGCCAGACTTCTTTTTCCGTCTTGCGTTCCATGCCGCTCTCTTCGTCGCGGAAGACGTCGGTATCCATCAGCCGGACATTTCCGAGCAGAACAGAAACGCCGTGATAGGTCGCCGTAATTTTGTCGCAGCCGTCGACATAGTGATAGTCCTGATGCAGAAGCAGCTGCATGGGATCGATATCCAGCCCGCTCAGACGCTCGTCCGGCTGGTAGTCTGCGCTGTCAAAGACATCGGCAAGCGTCGGACGGATGGCGCCGGTCTGCGCCTGCGCGCGCTGCGCCTCCGATACGCGGCTTTTCTGCCACTCGCCGAGCAGGCAGACCGCAATCCCCAGCACAATCAGCACCGCCGAATGGGTAATAAATCCGGCAGCAGCGATGAGCAGACCTACAAAATTTACAAAGCCCCAAAGCTTTTTCATGGTTCCTCCTTTTCCGCCCGCGCGGGCAGGATCGTTTGTTTTGATGTGCGGCTCGTCTTTGCCCGCTCCGGACGGCGCGCTTGCGATATCATGGGCAGCAGCTGCCCGCGGTTCCCCCCGAACCGTCAGAATGCGCGCGGTCCCTGTTCAGCCATCGCCATCAGCTCGTCGTGGCTCAGCTCTACGGACCCGAAGCGGACAAAGACGCCGTTGGTTTCTGCACTGCTCCAGACCTCCGGGCGCACGAGCGAACGGAAGCGGATGGAATCCAGATACGGCTTCATGTCCAGCAGCAGACGACTGCCGGAGGTAAAATCGATCAGCAAAATATGGTCATCCAGCGGCTCGACAGCCTGTATGTACTTCCGATACATCTTCTTCGTGTCCCTCCTTTTCCGGTCTGATGGCAGAAAGCCACCGTACAGACTTACTGTACGGCGGCTGGGGAAAAATCGCTATTAACCAACGGTTAGTTCTTTTGCAGCAGCGCCGTCAGCGCGCGGCGCTTTTCCTGCGCGGTGCCGGTGAGCTGCAGCTTGGAATAGATGCGGTTGATGTACTGCTTGACGGTGCCCTCGGACAAAAAGAGCGTCTCGGCAATCTCGCGGTTCGTCTTGCGCAGCGCCATCAGCTGCGCCACCGAGCGTTCGCTCTCGGAAAGCTCCCGCAGCGCCTCGATCGGCTCTTGTCTGCTGCCGGAGGTCTGCTGCCGGGAGAGCCAGCGCTCGGAAAGCTCGCAGACGGACGCGGCAAAGGGCGTTTCCAGCTCGCGCGAAAGCGCGCTGTAATGGTTCATCAGATACGGCGCGTTCTCGGCAAACGGAAGCACGAACCCGTCCGGCTCGGCGTCTTCCAGCGCGCGGACGAGAAGCTTTCTTGCCATCGCGCGGTTTCCGAGCGCCTCATAGGCGCTTGCCGTCTGCAGGCGGATGTGCAGCGCGACGAGCGCGTAATGAAGGCTTTCGCAGCCAGACAGCAGCGGCTCGCTGCGCCCGATGACGCGGGGGGAACTCGCCCTGCGCCAGATACACCTGATTTTCAATCAGCTCCATCATAGGCTTGCCGGGGGCAAAGTAGTTGACGGTATCGAGGCGGTGGAGCCGGAAGACGTCCGGAATTTTTTCCGCCTCCTGCAGCAGCGCGTAGTAATACGCGAGGATGCTTTCAAACATGTTCAGCAGCACCACGTCGTGCCGCGCCAGAAGCGCTTCGGCGCGCGCTTTGACATCGAGCCTGCGCCTGCCGCCGGAGCCCAACAGCCGCAGCTCCAGAAAATCGCAGCACAGCGCCATATTTTCCTGCCCGCTTCCGGCAATTGCCGCCCGCGCGCGCGCAAGCCCGATTTCCGCCTCGTGGAGCTTTCCCTGCATGAAGCTCGCCTCCGCGTCCATGACCAGCTCCGCACCGAGCCCGTGCCCGTTCGTGATGCGGTAATAGTGCGGCATGCACTCGTGCATCTCGTGCGTCTCTTTTTGAAGCTCGCCGGGCGCGCGATAATACATCATAAGAACCGACGGAGACCCGAACGTCCAGCTCGAGCCCGCCTGAATGGTGACGGCAGGGCGCGACATCTGGCGGCTGGCACTGCGGTGCAGCTCACTCATTTTCGTGATGTCGTTATACATGAGAAAGCTCATGATGAGGTCGCACTCGCCAAGTAAATTCCCGCGTTCTTCCTCCGGCATATCGGGGCTTTCCGCAATTGCCCGCTCCAGAAGCGCCTTGAGCTGCAGCATCTTCGGAATCTGCCGCCAGGTAAAAAGCCGGCGCATGAGGACCAGAATCGCCGTCGGATGGCGCGTCAAAACCTCCTCCGGGCAGGCGTTCAGGCGCTCGAGCAGCTCCTCCGGGTGAAGCGCCGAGAGAAGATTGCCCGCGTCCTTTTCGATGATCGTGAGCGCGGCGTCGCTGTTGCCGGATCTTCCGTAGGCGCCGAGCGCGTGCAGATACTGCCCCTGCGCGCCGTACCAGCTGCCGGTGACAAAGGCGTTTTGCGCAGTCAGCATGGAGAGAATTTGCCCAGCGTCCGCGTCGCCTGTGATACACTGCGCCATTTCGATGGTAAATTCATCGGCAAGTCCCATGACCGCCAAGAAACTGCCGCTGCTTTTCCGGCAGCGGATCGATCATGGCAGCGGTAAAGGTGGCATAAATGTCGGAATGGCGGCTGGGCAGCACGCCGCGCTCGGAGAGCGTGCGCAGATTCAGATACACGGCGGAAAACCAGCCCTCGCTGGAGTAGAGAAGGCGTTCGACCTGTGCATCGGAAAGCTCCGTGCCGCAGCGGTGCGCATAAACGGCAAGCTCCGTATGGTTGAGGCGCAGCTGCTCCGTGCCAATTTGATAGGCCTTTGCCCCCAGCCGCACCGCCTCCGCAGCAGGCAGAAAGCGATCCCGGCTGGCGACGATCAGATGCACATTCGCCGGCAGCCGGTTTGCCAGCATACAGAGGAAGGTCGAGGCACGTCTGTCCGTCAGCAGATGAAAATCGTCCGCCGGACATGGGGGCAAGCGCTTCATAGTGCTCGCGCGCGGAAAGCTCGCGCTGATACTGCCGGCGGAGCGTCTCGGCGTTGCAGGTGATGCAGGGGTTTTCCGGCTTTTTTTGGCATGCCTTCTTGCCGGTGAGCAGGAAATAGATTGCCCCCAGCTTTTTCGCGTGACAGCGCTCGTCGTGGGAAATGGCAAGCAGCGTCTTTCTGGCGCAGCCGGACATGCGCGCGGCAAGGCAGCGGTAGGTTTCCGCGTCGCAAAGCTCCTCGTGCATCGCCTGCATCACCTGTTCGGGGGTGATGGAAACGGCAGGCGCCTGCTGCGCGCGGGCAGTCTTTTCCGGCGCTTTTTCCGCATTCGTACACAGCGCGGCGGTCTGCGCCGCCATGACGCGGCTCCAGACATTCTGCGCCTGTTTGCAGTCCATCGGATTCATAAGATCCCTCCTTCCGTCCATTTTATGAAGGCGGTGTTCCGCGCGTGCGCGGATGGGTCGAACTGCTTCAAAAAAATGCCGGAAACCCCATCAAATTTGGTTGAAAAAATCTTGTAATTACTTTTTCTCTGTGTTAAAATACGTGTTTGTTAGATTTATTTTGCGGAAGATAAGAAAGGGGCGCAGGATATGACGCAGGACAAGCTTCGGAACATTGCGATCATCGCGCACGTTGACCACGGCAAGACGACCCTGGTCGATCAGATGTTAAAGCAGGGCGGCGTTTACCGCGAAAATCAGGTGGTGGCAGACAGAGTCATGGACTCCGGCGATCTTGAGCGCGAGCGCGGCATCACGATTCTGGCGAAAAACACCGCCGTACACTATAAAGATTATAAGATCAACATTGTTGATACCCCGGGTCACGCCGACTTCTCCGGCGAGGTCGAGCGTATTTTGAAGATGGTCGACGGCGTTCTGCTGCTGGTCGACGCGGCGGAGGGTCCCATGCCCCAGACGCGCTTCGTGCTGCAGAAGGCATTGGAGCTGGGTCATAAGGTCATCGTCGTTGTCAACAAGATCGACCGCCCGGACGCACGCGTCCACGAGGTCATCGACGAGGTATTGGAGCTGCTGCTGGACCTCAACGCAACGGAAGAGCAGTTCGAGTCTCCGACGTTGTTCTGCTCGGCGCGGCGCGGCATCGCGTCCTACAGCCCCGATGAAGAGGGCACGGACCTGACGCCGCTTTTCGAGACGATTGTCAACTATATTGACCCCCCCAAGGGCGACCGCGAAGGTCCGCTGCAGCTGCTCGTTTCGTCGATCGACTACAACGAGTTCGTCGGCAGAATCGGCATCGGCAGAATCGAGCGCGGCACGGTCCGGCAGAATCAGGAGGTCATCGTCTGCGACTACCACGATCCCTCCATCAAGGAAAAGCAGAAGATCGTCACGCTCTATGAGTTCACCGGTCTCGGCAAAAGCCCGATTTCTGAGGCAAGCGCGGGCGAAATCGTCGCCTTCTCCGGCATTTCGGATATCACCATCGGGCGCACGCTGTGCGTGGCGGACCAGGTCGAGCCGCTGCCGTTCGTGAAGATCTCGGACCCGACGATTGAAATGACGTTCTCGATCAACGACTCGCCGTTCGCAGGGCGCGAGGGCAAGTACGTCACCTCCCGCAACCTGCGCGACCGGCTGCAAAGAGAGCTTCTGAAGGACGTGTCGCTGCATGTCAAGGAGGTCGGCACGGACTCGTTCAATGTCGCGGGCAGAGGCGAAATGCACCTTTCCATTCTCATTGAGACGATGCGCCGCGAGGGCTATGAGTTCCAGGTCTCCACCCCGCACGTTCTGAACAAGGAGATTGACGGCAAGCTCTGCGAGCCGATTGAGCGCATGGTCGCCGACGTTCCTGAAAATTCCGTCGGCTCGGTCATCGACAAGATGGCGCAGAGAAAGGGCGAGCTGGTCTCCATGACCCCGATCGGAAGCCGGATGCGGCTGGAGTTCCTCGTCCCGACGAGAGGTCTGTTCGGCTACCGCAACGAATTTTTGACCGACACGCGCGGCGAGGGCATCATGGCGTCGACGCTGGAAACGTATGAGCCGGTCAAGGGCGACATCGAGCGCCGGCTTACCGGCTCGCTGGTCGCGTTTGAAACCGGCGAGGCGTGCGCCTACGGTCTGGGCAACGTGCAGGACCGCGGCACACTGTTCATCGCACCCGGCGCGGAGGTCTATGCCGGCATGATCGTCGGTCAGTGCAACCGCAACGAGGACATGTCCGTCAACGTCTGCAAGAAAAAGCAGCTGACCAACATGCGCGCGGCAGGCTCGGACGAGGCAATCCGTCTTGCGCCGCCGAAGATTCTGTCTCTGGAACAGTGCATGGAGTATCTCGCAGACGACGAGCTGCTCGAGGTCACGCCCAAGAGCCTTCGCATGCGCAAGCGCATTCTCGACCACTCGGCACGTATGCGCGCCGCCTCCAAGGCAAAAAGTTAATCACAAAAGCTAACGCTTTTGTGATTAAAGGAGTTGCGCCTCGACTGCGCGCATAATTTGTGCGGCAAAGCCGCACAAATTCCACACTTGCGAGGCGAGAAGTATGTTTACCCGCAAGGAGTACGCGACATCCGTAAGCGGTAAAACCGCTAACGGCTGTCCTGTCCGGTCGGCGGAGCCGCCGGATAACATGGATTTTCATTTTATTTCGCCCTGCGGGGCGAAACTCTACGAGGTTAAGATACGCTGAAAAGACTGTGATCTTACGATCACGGTCTTTTTGCGTCTGTGGATACGCAGTAGTATTTTGATGTCCTCTGGCGCACGAGCAGCAGAAGCCCCCGGATGCACAGCTCGACTGCCATCGCGCACCACATGCCGGTAAGCCCGAAACGCGGCACCAGGACGAGCGCGCTTCCCACGCGCACCAGCCAGATGCTCCCCAGATTCAGAAGGCTCGGCACGAGCGTATCGCCCGCACCGCGCAGCGCGCCCGCCGCCACAATCGAAACCCCGAACAAAGGCTCTGCCAGAAGTTCGATGCGAAGCACGCGCGCGGCAAGCTGCTGCACATCGGCAACCGGCGTGAGCATGCCGAAGACCAGTGGACAAAGAAACATCATCACAGCGCCCGTGCAGGTCATGAGAAACGCGCCGAGGGCAATACAGATATTGCCGTCTCGCTTTGCGCTTTCCATATCGCCCGCGCCGACCGACCGCCCGACCAGCGCCGCAGCGGCGTTTGCGATGCCGTAGCCCGGCATGTAGCAGATGCTCTCTGCCGTGACGGCAAAGGCGTTTGCCGCAACCGCCAGCGCGCCGAGGGGGTGCAATGATCGCCGTGGAGGCGACCTGCGCGCCGCACATGGCGACCTCCTGCAGCGCAACCGGCATTCCGATTCTCAGCGCCGTTTTCAAAACCGCACCGTCGACCGGATGGTGCTCGCCGCTGCGGAAGCGCAGGCTTTCATTTCGGAAACAGCAAAGGATTACCATCACGACTGCTACAACCGCGCAGGCGAGCATCGTTCCGAGCCCCGCTCCAAAGACGCCGAGGCGCGGAATCAGCAGGGCGTTGAACGCCACATCGAGCACGCACATGACGGCGTTTAAAATGCTGGGGGTCAGCATATCGCCCGCACACTGCAAAAAAGACGACGTGAGCGAGCAAAGCTGCGTAAATGGCAGCATCCAGGAAAAGCTCAAGAAATACCGCCCGGCGTCACTGGTAATCTCCGCGTCACCCTTGAGCCAGACGGGAAGCTGCGCGTGAATCAGGCTGCCGAGCAGGCACAAAAAGCCCCGACACCAGCAGCCCCGCAAGCAGTCCGTTTTTTTCGACGCTTCTCGCGCCGCGCGCATTTCCGGCGCCGATGCGGTGCGCCACCTGCACGGAAAAGCCTGCCGAGAGCGCATAGCACACGCCGTTAAACAGCCACGTGCTCGACGCGACCAGCCCGATTGCCGCCGAGGCGTTTGCGCCGAGTCTGCCGACCATTGCCGAGTCGATGTACTGCATGGCAATGGTCGTGATCTGTGTGAGAATTGCCGGCAGGCTCAGCCGCCAGACCTCCCGCAGCCGCGGCAGGAGCGCTTGAAAATTTCGTGTTCGCATGGCGTTTCCTTTTCTGCAAAAAAGCGGCGCCGTTGCTGCGCGGCGCTGCTGCTTGCGGGTGTGAGATTTTTCGGTGCTGCTCAGTAGCTGCTGATGGGCAGCGAATCATCGTCCGCGCCCTTTTCGACGCTTCGAATCTGGATATAATAGCTGTAGCTGTCGTTGACCTGGACGAGGACGCGGTCGCCCGCCTTGTGCCCCATGACGGCTTTGCCGACGGGAGACTCCTTGCTGATTAACCCTTTGAGGGCGTTCTGCCGGAGCGTGGTGACAAGCTCGATGGTCTGCTCTTCGTCGTCTTCTTCGATGTAGATCACGACCTTGTCGAAGAGTCCAATTTCGTCCGGCTTGGAGTCGGAACCTATAACCTTCGCGGTTTTGATCATGCGCTCTAAGTACCGGATGCGGCTGTCGTTGCGGCGCTTTTCCTGCTTTGCCGCCTTGTATTCAAAGTTTTCGCTCAGATCGCCGAATTCGCGCGCGGTCTTGACGTCCTCGAGAATTTTCGGGCGCAGCTCGAGCTGGCGGTAGCGGATTTCCTCCTCCATCTTTTTGATGTCTACCGCAGTCAGTTCATCATTCATGCCTATCCCTCCTGATATCAGCTTGTGTCTGATACTTCGCCTATTGTACACCCTTTTTGGAAAAAAGCAAAAGAATTTTGCATTTTTCTGCGGATGTGATATGATAACGAAAAGCAGTAACCGGAGGTTTCCCATGGAGTACATTGCCCGCATCCACTCGGATTTTCCAACCAAATTCGGCATCCCGCGCCAGTCGGGACTGACAGACGCGCTGATCTCAAAGATTGTCTTCGAGCCGAAATTCCGCAACCCGGACTGTCTGCGGGGCATTGAGCAGTGGAGTCATCTGTGGCTTTTGTGGCACTTCGACCGGATTGAAGACGGGCTGTGGTCTCCCACGGTCGCGCCGCCGAAGCTCGGGGGAAAGACGCGTGTGGGCGTGTTTGCAACGCGCTCTCCGTTCCGCCCGAACCCGATTGGGCTGTCGAGCGTGAAGCTGGCAGGCGTCGAGCTGCACACAAAAGACGGTCCGGTTCTCTATGTTGCGGGCGCGGACCTTGCCGACCGGACGCCAATCTACGACATCAAGCCCTATCTTCCGTATGCCGATTCGCATCCGGACGCGGTGGACGCCTTTTCTTCGCGCCGGGACGCCGCGCCGCTTACCGTCGAGTTCCCGGACGCGCTGCTGGAAAAGATTCCGGCAGAAAAGCGCGCGGGGCTGATTCAGGCGCTCTGCCAGAATCCGCGCCCCGGCTATCAGCACGACCCGACCCGCCGCTACGGCTTCCTGTTTTCCGGCTTCGACGTACGCTTTACGATTGACGAAGATACCCTGCGCGTGGTCGAGGTGGCAGAAAACGCCTGCGAGCCGGCAGATATCTGATAACAAAAAACGCCAGCCCTACCGGCTTTCGGTTGGGCTGGCGCATTTTCCGGATGTGGGTTTTCAGAGCTTGCGGACGGCAAGGCAATAGCGCACATGCTCGAAGGCGCTGATGTCCGCGCCTTCCGGGTCTATCATGCTTCTCTGGATATCCGCAGGCGTCAGAAGCTCGTAGATCAGAAAGCCGTGCCGCTCGAGAAGCTTTTCCAGCTGCGGCTCAAAAAACGCCGCGCCGGAAAGAAGATAGCCCCGCACCGCGTCATACTCCTCGGGGGTCATCAGGTCCTTTGCCAGCGTGTCCCGGAAGACCGGGCGCGCCTCTGCTTCTGCGTGATACACCCTTGCAAATGCGCTCATCCGCGCGGTGATGCTGCTTTTGTTTTCCATAGGTTACTCCTGCGATGTCGGCTTCAAGAATCCTGCTGCGTCAGCTCCGCGCCATAGCGGCACAGAAGGCTTCCGGGCAGGAACATCACGCCGAGGACGATGCTTGCCCCGTTGTCAAAGGAAAGGTCCTGCATCGCCGCCTTTTCTGCATTCCAAAAGCCTGCGGCAATTCCCTCGGCAATGCTGCCGAGGACAGAGCAGCCGGTGGGGATGACCAGCGTCAGCACGCCGAGGCGCAGCAGCTCCTTCGCGCCGCCGAAGGTAAAGGGCGTTCCTGCCTGCAGCTTGTTTTTAAAGTACGTTTCGGCAAACTTCGCCAGGACTGCCTGCCCCGCGCAGACGATCAGCCAGCCGCAGACGCCGGCAATCGATAAGATCAACGCGATTTTGCTGAGGATTTTTCCGAGCTTCGAGAGCTTCTGGATGGTTTACAGAGATTTCATATGGTACTCCTTTTCTGATGGTTTATGTTTGGGGTTCTTCCGGCGAAAGCCGGGCAAAGCGCACACTCTGCGCTTTCATGGAGATTTTTTGGACCTCGTAGCCGTATGGGAGCAGCTCTTTTTTGTACTTCAAAAAGGAATGGTCCAGCGGCGTGCCCGCGATTCGTCCGATCTCGTCGAAGGTCAACGTCAGCTGCGGCTGCCCGCAATTTTGGATATGCGCCCAGAGCGCGTCGTATTTGCTCATAGATGCCTCCTGAGAAATTCTTCCAGAGTCTGGACCGCAGTCAAGCGTCCCGTGGGGTCTAAAAACGGCTTTCATTCAGACGGTACCTCATACATCTTTGTTCCTCCTTTTTTGCAAAAAAATGCAGCACGAAACCGGTGCGGTCCGGCGTTGGTGCTGCGTCTTTGCGTCTGGCGTATTTATTCTTCGGTTTTTCCGTTCTGCGCCTGTACAAAGCGCAGCATTGCCTGAAACTCGGTGGTGAGCATCTGCCCGAGCGCTTCTTCGCAGAAGCGGCACACCCGCGTGGCACACAGCGCGCCGACTCCGAAGGTATAGATCCAGACGTTTTCAAACAGCCGCCTTGCATCCGGCTGGCTCAGATCGTATTGCGCCTGCAGAAGCTCGATGCAGGTCTGCGCCGTGGGTCCCAGGGCGCCAAACACATCGTCAAAGGACGCCGCGCTCCGGTTTTCCTGCATGAACAGCAGCTGATAGAGCTTCGGCTCTTTTGCCCCGAACAGGACCATCTGCATGCCGACCTGCTTGAAAAGCGGCATATCGGGAAGCTTCTGCGCGGCAAACGTTTCAAACCGGCGCATTGCCGCCTCCCGCACCGCGTCCTGCACCTCCTGCATGGTACGAAAGACCGTAAAGATCGGGCGGGCAGAGCTTCCGAGCGCATTTGCAAGCTCCTGCGCGGTCAGCGCCGCGGCACCCTTCTGCGAGACGACCTCCAGCGCAGTCTGCACGATTTCCTCTTTCGTGAATTTCGGTTTCGGCGGCATAGGACACGCTCCTTTTGTTTTAAAGCAACCGTTTTGAAATATGCGTTCTGCAATGAACGTTTTTATTATACCATACGCCCTTCGTTTGTCAAGCGTCCGCCGGAAAATTTTTCCGGATTGTGGGCGCAGAAAAGCCTGCCGCCCGTAAGAAGCGGCAGGCTTGGTTGTGTATTTGCGCTCAGCGCAGGAAGCCCTCGAGGATTTTTTCCTCCGCTTCCTCCGGGGTAAGACCCAGCGTTTCGAGCTTCAGAAGCTGCTCGCCCGCGATGCGCCCGATTGCCGCCTCGTGGATGAGACCGGCGTCGACGTGGTTGCAGGAAATCTCGGGAATTGCGCGGACCTTTGCCGTGCCCATGATGATCGCGTCGCACGACACATGACCGAAGCACGGAGCGTTGCCCTGCACTCTGGGATAGAAGACCTGCGTGGACGCTTCCTTTGCGACCGAGCGGGAGATGACTCTCGTGCGCGAGCCTTCGCCGTTCAGAATCACGTCCATCTCGCTCACGGCGTGCTGGTCGGCATGCGTCAGAAGCTTCTCCGTGATCATGACCTCGGAGTTTGCGCCCTCGGCGACAACCTTGGTGTAGCGCTTCGTGTCGTCCACGCCCGCGATCTGGCTGGTCAGCATCGTAATCTGCGCGCCCTCGGCAAGATAGACAATCGTCTGCGGGTTCAAAATGCGCTTGCCCGTGCCTTCGCCCTCGCCGTAGTGCTTTTCGATATATGTGACCTTCGCATTTTTCTCCACATAGAACGTGTGGATGCCGTCGTGCTGGGAGTCGCAGTCGCCGCAGTTGTGGATGCCGCAGCCGGCGACGATGGTCACCTCGGAGCCTTCACCGACGAAGAAGTCGTTATAGACCATGTCGTGGAAGCCGGACTTTGTCAGCACAACCGGAATATGCACATCCTCGTGCTTCGTGTAGGGCTTGATTTTGATGTCGATGCCGTCCTTGTCGGTCTTCGAGACGATTTCGATGTTATCCGTATTGTGGCGGTACGCCTTCTGCCCGTCGGAGCGGATGTTGACCGCACCGGGTGCGTTTTCGCCTGCCATATCGGCGACAATCTGTAAAATGTGCTTCTGTACGTCGTTCAGCATGTTCCGTCCACCTCCAGCATGTTGCAGCCCGTGACCGTATCGGCAAGGATCTGCGGGTAAATATCGTCTGCCGTGCCGCGCCCGGTGACCTGACCGCCGGAAATGAGAAGGATCTCGTCGGCAAGGCGGATGATGCGCTCCTGATGGGAGATGATAATGATGGTTCTGCCGCCCTCGTCGTGCAGGCGCTGGAAGGTCTCGGTGAGTCTGGCAAACGACCACAGGTCGATGCCCGCTTCGGGTTCGTCGAAGAGCATGAGGCTGGCGTTCTTGGCAAGAATCGTCGCAATCTCGATGCGCTTGACCTCGCCGCCGGACAGGCTCGTGTCGACGTCGCGGCTGAGATAGTCGCGCGCGCACAGACCGACCTTCGTCAGATACGAACATGCCTCGTCATGACCGAGATTTTTTCCCGCGGCAACGTTCAGAAGGTCCGACACGCGGATGCCCTTGAAGCGCGGCGGCTGCTGAAAGCCGTAGGAGATGCCGCGTCTGGCGCGGTCGGTGATGGAAAGGCCCGTCACGTCCTCGCCGTTCCAGAAAATCTGACCGGAGGTGGGCGTGACCAGCCCCATGATTGCCTTTGCCAGCGTCGTCTTGCCGCCGCCGTTGGGTCCGGTGATGACGATGAATTTTCCGTCGTCGACGGTCAGATTGATATGCTTGAGAATGTCTACGGTTCCGTTCTCGGCGGACGCGGAGAAGCAAAGATCTTTCAGTTCGAGCATAATTTTTCCTCTTTTTCGCAGTTGTCTTGTCAGTATAGCACAGTTTTTTCCGTTTCGCAACGACTTACCCGCCGGTTTGGCGGGTTTTTGCGCGAAATCCGATAAAAACTGGAAAATGTGTACGGCAGCTTTATTTTTTCCGAAATTTCCGGGGAAATTCCTATACAAAACGTTTTTTATCTGCTATACTGTCCGTAAGTATGAGTTCCCGCGTGGATGGAAGGATGTGTGAGTGCTTTGGCTGGACTGTCCGCAGTAATCTTTATTCCTGATGATACGCCCAAAACCGGTTTTTCCCGCCCAATGATGCTGCAAAATATCATGGGTACGCCTTTGCTATCCTGGCTGGCGTCCTCTTTGATTGCCGGCGGCGTTGGGCGGTTCTTTTTGGTCTGCCACGAGCGGTTCAAGCGCGAGGCGCGCGCATGCTTCCCGGACGATGTGGAGTTCAGCTGCCCGTCGGTCGAGGCAACGAGCGACCAGCTGCACGTGTTTCTATCCACAGCGGACGAGTCGGAAGAGGACATCATTGTGGTGACGGGTCCTGCGGTGATTCTGCCGTTCGCGGCGGACGAAGAGCAGTTCGACAGCGCGCCGATTGTCAGCCCCGTGACCTCCGTCTCCAAGCAGGCGCTGATGGCGGCGCTGGACGAGAAATTCATCTTCACCGCGTTTTTGAAGGACCACGGCGTGCCGTATACCGACCGCGACGGCGTGTACGGTGTGGCAGACCTGCAGGAGATGACCAGCTGGCAGCCGGTTCTCTCGCGGGCAAAGCTGTATGAGCTTTCCAAACAGGGCGTCGAGATCTGGGACTACAACACGACGTATGTGGACCCGGCGGCTTCCGTCGGACCGGGGACGGCGCTGCTGCCCGGAACGATTCTGCGCGGGCAGACCTCGATCGGCAAAAACTGCACAATCGGACCGAACAGCTATCTGGAAAATGCACGCATTGGCGACGGCACGAAGGTCAACGCCTCGCAGATCTATAATTCCTCCGTCGGCTACGACACGCACGTCGGTCCCTTTGCGTATATCCGCCCGGGCAGCACCGTCGGAAACGCTGTGCGCGTGGGAGACTTCGTGGAGATCAAGAACTCTGCCATCGGCGACGGCACGAAAATCTCGCATCTGACCTATGTGGGAGACAGCGATGTCGGCAAGAACATCAACTTCGGCTGCGGCACGGTGACGGTCAACTACGACCGCTCAAAAAAATACCGCACCGTCATTGAAGACAACGCCTTCATCGGCTGCAACACCAATCTCATCGCGCCCGTGCGCGTGGGAGAGGGCGCGTATATTGCCGCGGGGTCTACCATCACCGACGACATTCCCGCGATGGCGCTTTCCATTGCGCGCGCCCGGCAGCAGAACAAGAAGGACTGGGCAAGCAAACACAAGCTCAAGGAAAAATAAGTTGTATTCAGACAGCTCCGGCTGTTGAATAAATGTCAGAAGAAAGAACAAAACGGAATTCAAAAAATTATGGGGGTAATTTCATATGATTTCGCACGGTAAAAACGTCAAGGTGTTCAGCGCGAACGCAAACCGTCCGTTTGCCGAGGGCGTGTGCCGCAAGCTGTGGCTGCCGATGGGCGACTGCGCGGTAGCAAAGTTTGCAGACGGCGAGGTTTCCGTCAGCATCAACGAGTCCGTCCGCGGCAGCGACGTGTTCATCGTTCAGTCCACCTGCAAGCCCGTCAACGACAATTTGATGGAGCTGCTCGTCATGATCGACGCCTGCCGCCGCGCTTCCGCCGGTCGTATCACCGCCGTTATGCCGTACTTCGGCTATGCCCGTCAGGACCGCAAGGCAAAGGGCCGCGATCCCATCTCGGCAAAGCTCGTTGCCAACATGATCGAAGCCGCCGGTGCAGACCGCGTGCTGACCATGGATCTGCACGCCGCACAGATTCAGGGCTTCTTCGACATCCCCGTGGATAATCTGCACGCAACGACCGTGTTCGCCAGATACTTCATGGACAAGTTCGAGGACGTCTCGGACATGGTCGTGGTTTCCCCCGACGTCGGCTCCGTCGCGCGCAGCCGTTCGTTTGCCAACAAGATGGGCATGGGTCTTGCCATCGTCGACAAGCGCCGCGAGCGCGCCAACCAGTGTGAGGTCATGAACGTCATCGGCGACGTCGCCGGCAAGCGCTGCCTGCTTTACGATGATATGGTCGATACCGCCGGTTCTCTTTGCAACGCCGCAAAGGCAATCGTGGATAGCGGCGCGACCGAGGTCTATGCCTGCGCAACGCACGGCATTCTGTCCGGTCCCGCGCTCGAGCGCATTGAAAACAGCTGCATCAAGGAGCTGGCGTTCCTGAACACCATCCCCGCACCCGAAAATGCCCCGAAGAAGATTCGCTACATCGACGTTGCGCCCGTCTTTGCCGACGCCATCCAGAGAATCTACGAAGAGACGTCCATGTCCGTTCTGTTCTGATATGTTTTTTTCGTCCAACGCTGCCGAGACCTGGCTCATTGCAGGTCTCGGCAACCCCGGTCGGGAATATGAAAAGACCCGGCACAACACGGGCTTTCTCGCGCTCGATGCGCTTTCCAAAGCGCTCGGCGTGCGCGTCAACAAGCCGAAGTTTCAGGGCGAAGTCGGCGTTTGCGAGTACAAGGGCAAGCGCCTGATTCTGCTCAAGCCCCAGACCTATATGAATGCGTCCGGCTTGTCCGTGGAGCCGTGCGCACATTTTTACAAGATTCCGCCCGAGCGGATCATCGTGATCTTTGACGACATCAGTCTGCCCGTCGGGCGCATCCGCGTGCGCAAAAGCGGTTCGGCAGGCGGGCACAACGGCATCAAGTCGATCATTGCCAGCCTCGGCACCGACGTCTTTCCGCGCGTAAAGGTCGGCGTCGGCGACAAGCCGCACCCGGACTATGATCTTGCCGACTGGGTTCTGTCTGCCATCGCAAAAGAGGACCAGGAGGCGTTTGGAACGGCGCTTCACCATGCGGCGGAGGCTGTGCTGTGCATCGTGGAAAACGGCACGGAGAAGGCAGCGGCTGCATATAACGGAAAGTAAGCTGCGCAGGTTTTCTGGGCGGCTCGTTTTCCTGTATTTCAATTTGAATCATTCGACGCTTACCCCCATGGTTTTTGCCATGAGGGCAATCCGTCGCGGACATAATTTCCATATTTTGCTATCTTTGAAAGGAGCTGACATGCATGAACATTCTGCTGCAGGCGCTGGAAAAGAGCCCGGAGTATCAGCAGCTGCTGGACGCCATCTCGCGCGGCTCGGCCGCGGCAGTGTCCGGGCTGAGCCAGATTACGCGCAGCCATTTTCTTGCTGCGCTGCACGCAAAATCTTCCCGCCCCTCTGTCTTTCTGGTGCAGGACGAGCTGGCGGCAAGCCGGCTGCAGGAAGAGCTGGAGAGCTTTCTCGGCGTGCAGATTCCGATTCTGCCGGAGCGCGAGCTGACATTCGTCGAAGCATCCGGCGTGTCGCGCCAGTGGGAGCAGAAACGGCTGAAGCTTCTTTACGATCTGGCGGCAGGAAAGCTGCCGCTGCTGATTGCAAGCTTCGGCGCAATGGCGCTTCGGACGATGCCGCGCGCGGTGCTGTTTTCGGCAAGTATTCTTCTTCGTGTCGGCGCAAGCTTCACCCCGGAAGATCTGATTGAGCGTCTCACGCAGGCGGGCTATTCCAGAACGACGCTGGTAGAAGGCGTCGGTCAGTTTGCGCTGCGCGGCGGCATTCTCGACGTGTACTCGCCGGGCGAGGCGATGCCGGTGCGGTGCGAATTTTTTGGCGATGAGCTGGACGCGATGGGCTTTTTTGACCCCACGACGCAGCGGCGCACCGAAAATACCGAGCAGGCGCTGCTGCTGCCGGTGGCAGAGAGCCTGCCGTCTTTGCACCCGGAGGGCGTCGACGGGCTTTGCCGGGAGCTGCAGAGCATCATTGCCCGGCAGCGGCGGCGCAAGGCGCCCCATGAGAATTTAATCACCACGCTCACGCGCGATATTGAAAGCCTGCAGAGCGGCGTGAGCTTTCCCTCCGCAGACCGGTATCTGGCGCTGATCTATCCGGAGTTTTCCTGTGCGGCAGATTATCTTTCCACAGAGACGGCGGTCTATTTCTGCGACCACGGCGCGCTTTCCCGCGCGGCAAAGGCGCAGGAGGAGGAATTCGGGCTCGGGCTTGACGCCTTTTTGGAATCGGGCAGGCTCGCGGGCGAGCTGTGCGAGTTCTATCTATCGTTTGATGCGCTCGCGGCGCGGATGAAGGGGCACCCGGTCGTGTATTTTGACAGTTTTCTGTCCGCGCGCTTTCCGGAGAGCTTACCGCCCAAGCAGCTTCTGTCGGTCACAGCCAGGCAGCTGCCGGGCTACGGCGGAAGTCTGGAGACGGCAGTCAGCGATCTTAAAAGCTATGTGCGAAACGACTACGGCTGCCTCGTTCTGTGCGGCGGCAGGCGGCGGGGCGAAATTCTCAAGGAGATGCTCGGAAAAGAGGGCGTGAACGCCCTTCTTGCGTTCCCGGCGGTCCATCTGCCGCAGGCAGGGCAGGTTTTCCTGACGGACGGGTCGCTGCCGGCAGGTTTGGAATATCCGGACCTGCGGCTTGCCATCCTGACCGAGGGACAGCTGCTCGTCAAAAAGACGGAACGCAAGCCGAAGCCCAAAAAAGCACCCTCGAACCGTAAAAAGCTGGAGTCCTTCACGGACCTCACGCCGGGAGATCTCGTCGTTCACGAGCACCACGGCATCGGCCGGTATGTCGGCATGGAGCAGATGAAGGTTGGCGGCGCGATCAAGGACTACGTAAAAATTGCCTATCAGGGCACGGACACGTTATACGTTCCCGCGACACAGCTGGACCTGGTCAGCAAGTACATCGGCTCCGGCGGCGAAAACCAAACCGTGCGGCTCAACAAGCTCGGGGGCGATCAGTGGCAGAAGGCAAAGGCAAAGGCGAAGGCAGCAGCAAAGGATTTGGCTGCAGGGCTGATTCAGCTCTATGCCGAGCGAAAGCGCCGCCCGGGCTTTGCCTTCGCGGCGGACTCTCCATGGCAGAAGGAGTTTGAAGAGAGCTTCGAATACGCGGAAACCGACGATCAGCTGCGCGCAATTGCGGAGATCAAGCACGACATGGAGTCGCCGGCTCCCATGGAGCGGCTTTTGTGCGGCGACGTCGGCTTCGGCAAAACCGAAGTTGCGCTGCGGGCGGTGATGAAGTGCATCCTGGACGGCAAGCAGGCGGCAATTCTGGTTCCGACCACGGTGCTTGCCCAGCAGCACTATTTAACGGCGCTCAAGCGCTTCGGCTCGTTCCCGGTGACAATCGACGTTCTGTCCCGGTTCCGCACGGCAGCGCAGATGAAAAAGACGCTGCAGGAGCTGGCGTCGGGCAAGATTGACCTGATCATCGGCACGCACAAGCTGCTGCAGAAGAACGTGCATTTCAAGGATCTGGGGCTTTTGATTGTGGACGAGGAGCAGCGCTTCGGCGTGAGCCACAAGGAGCGGCTGAAGGAAATTTCGCGCGGGGTGGACGTGCTGACGCTCTCGGCGACGCCGATTCCCCGGACGCTCAATATGGCGCTGTCGGGGCTTCGCGACATGTCGACCATCGAGCAGCCGCCGCATGACCGCTATCCGGTGCAGACCTTCGTGTTGGAGCACAGCGACCGGATTCTGGACGAGGCAATCCGCAGAGAGCTTTCGCGCGGCGGGCAGGTCTATTACCTGCACAACCGCGTGGAATCGATCGACGAGTGCGCGGCGAAGCTCAAGGACCGGCTGGGAGATGTATCGGTCGCCGTGGCGCACGGCAAGATGAACCAGGAATTCAGATTCTGGTCTGCACAACAATCATCGAAACCGGCATCGATATTCCGAACGTGAATACGCTGATCATTGAAGACGCGGATAAGCTGGGTCTGGCGCAGCTGCACCCAACACAGCTGCGCGGCAGAGTCGGCAGGTCGTCTCGTCATGCGTATGCATATCTGACGTTCCGGCGGGGAAAGGTTCTCTCGGAGGTTGCAGAGAAGCGGCTCGAGGCAATCCGGGAATACGCCGAGTTCGGCTCGGGCTTCAAGATTGCGATGCGCGATCTGGAGATCCGCGGCGCGGGCGATCTGCTCGGTTCGGAGCAGTCGGGGCACATGCTCTCGGTCGGCTACGATATGTATCTGAAATTACTCGAAGACGCGGTTCTCGAAGAGCGCGGCGAGGAAGCGCTCAAGGAGCCGGAATGCACGGCGGACCTCGACGTAACGGCAAACATCACGAAAACCTACGTCACCTCCGGCGAGCAGCGGATGGATTTGTATCGCCGCATGGCGGCAATCCGCACGCAGGAGGACGCGGACGATCTGCTCGATGAAATCGTCGACCGGTACGGCGATCCCCCGAAGGGCGTCATGAATCTGATTGCCATTGCGCTGCTTCGTGCGCGCGCCGCATCGAGCGGTATCGTGGAAATCAGCCAGAAAGGCAGTACGCTGAGCGTGTCGCTGGGTGTCTTTGACTTTGCGGCAGTGTCGGCGCTCTGCGAAGAGCCGGCATTCAAGGGGCGGATTTTCTTCGTCTCCGGCAAAATTCCCGCCATTTCCGTCAAGCTCAAGCCGGGAGAAGATGCGCTCAAGCTCTCGCAGCAGCTTGTTGACCGCTACTGCCTGATTCGCAACGGCAGCAAATCTTAAGGATAATTTCATAATTTGGACGGCATTCTTGGTCGAAATGCCGTTGCAAAAGAACGGGTACTTCGGTATAATGATAGTTGTCATAATGTCCGTTTTGTGACACATGACCTGACAAAACAATTCCCGGTAGTACCTGCCGGTGAAGATCGGAGGGATTCCTATCAGAAAGAAAGGTAAATTTGAGCAGAGCCGCGCGCCCCAGAAGCCCTCGATGGCGGAGCAGCAGGTGAATAAACCCGCAAAGCAGCCCAGACAGTCGGGCGGCAAAAAAGGATGGATCATCGCGCTGGCGCTGGTCGCAATTGTCGTGCTGGGCGTCTGCTCGTATGGCTTTGTGCTCAAGAATCAGGACGCCATCTACCCCAACGTCTATGTTGCGGGCGTAAATGTCGGAGGGCTTAAACGGGACGCTGCCATATCGGCAGTCTCCGAGGCGGTCCAGACGAGCTATGAAAGCGACACCCTGAACGTCGTCCTGCCGGACCGGACGCTGAGTCTGACCCCGGAGGTCACGCAGGTGGCGCTGAACCCCGAGCAGGCGATTGATGAAGCGATGCGTTATGGCAGGTCCGGCGGTCCCATTTCCGCCGTGGTCCACTACCTGCGCGCAGGCAGCAGCGAATACTCGGTCGATCTCGATTCGAGCCTCAATCTCGACACGACGTATATCCGGACCCTTGTCGACCAGACCGCGCGCGAGTGCGCATCCGACAAGATTGACCCCATCGTAAAGGTCGACGAAGCTGCCGGAACCATTACGATTACCGCCGGTTCTCCCGCAGTGTCGCTGGACGCCGACAAGCTCTATGACGCAGTGATTGCC
>VOFH01002361.1_pt1 | contig 21174 bp, 34 predicted proteins | sample 5384091 | NCBI WGS metagenome assembly VOFH01 (sample SAMN12384727, study PRJNA508395) | human gut metagenome | isolation source: healthy gut G | host: Homo sapiens
CCTTATTGAGGACGGACGCATCCCTGAGACCAGCCAGTCACTGTGCCGTAGGGCAGACCTGGTTCTGTGCACGGGAAGCACTGTCTGTAACGGATCCATCGTGGACTTTCTTCCATTTAAGGAAAAAAAATCCTGTTCTACGGCACTACTTCTGGCCGGAGCCGCCCCCTCTTATGGGCCTGCCGAGACTGTGCTTTTGCGGACCGGTATCAGGAGCCGCAGTAATCCTGGCAAAATCCCAGAAGATCCTGCCGCCGCAGGCATCAGCTGATTCTGCGGCGCACCAGCAAAAGTCTGGACACATGCTCCGGCTCTGTCAGGCGCCTGCATACCAGCCTCTGCCGGTCTGTAAAATACCGCACTGCCTCCGGGCAGATCGCCACCGCCACATTGCGCCCACCAAAGGCACGATACAGGAGAGGTATTATAGGTACACAAAATAGTATGCTCCCCTGCTCAATCCTCGGTGAAACCACCCCCGTATCTCCTCCTGCAGAGGCGGTCTGAGGATAATAAGGGACTGCCGGCTATGTCGGACAGCAGTATGGTGTCTCCCGGCTGTTCTGCCATGGGATGTTCCCTGCTGAGAAGGGCTGTCCAGGATTCGGTTTTTATCAGGGCGCTTTTCGTATTTTCAGTCCTGAAAGGCTCCCTCACAATTCCTAAGTCCACCAGTCCTTTGTCCAGTTTATCATTGATTTCATCCCCGTTCCCGCACCAGATATTATACCGGATTCCGGGAAAATCGCTGTGAAATCTCTATTATATCCGACAGCACCCCTGCCCCGCAGGATTCCGTTACCCCGATGGAAATAAGTCCGCCTGCCCCGGTCCCCATCCTGGAGAGCTGTCCCCTTGTCTTTTCCATCAGGGACAGGATCTCTTCTGCCTGCTGTCTTAAGAATATCCCTTCCTCCGTAAGACGGATATGCCTCTTCCCCTGATAAACAGGGTTGTCCCTAATTCTTCCTCCAGCTCCTTCATCTGCCTGCTCAGCGGCGGCGGGGCCATGCACAGCTTTGTCGCTGCCCCTGTTATCGTGCCTGCCTGGGCCACAGCAAGGAAATACTGTAAATCCTTCATATCCATCATCTTTTACCATACTTTTTTGATATTATACTATATATATTATATGTATTTTAATATGGTAAATCAATATGATACAATAAAAAAAGGCTGAGCAAACAGGAGGATTTCATTGTGAAAGAAAAGGAACGAACAGAAGCATACATTCACTATATCATGTCACTGTCAGGAGGTTTTATGGGCGCCTACGCCCTTCTTAACCGGTGCGAGATTTTCGGATCCGCCCAAACCGCCAATATGATCCACTCCATTCTGGACCTGTCATCAGGCAGTTGGACCAGCCTGCTTCTGAGGCTGGGTTCTCTTCTTATCTTTATCACAGCCATCATTGCCGCCACTCTCATTCCCCGTCTCATATCCATAGACATCCGGCTTATATGTATTCTGGCTGAGATTCCCGTGATTGCTGTCCTGGGCTTTTTTTCCGGCGAACATGGACCCGCTCATGGCTCTCTATCCCGTATTTTCATCATGGCCTTTCAATGGTGTTCCTTACCGGCGTAAAGGGCTATGCCAGCTCCACCATATTTTCCACCAATAACCTGAGACAGTTTATTTCTTCCCTGTCAAATTATTTTGCGGACCGGAACAAAAAGCATCTGAAAAGGCATGGGTCTACGGCTTTACTCCTGTTTTTCTACCACATAGGAGTGGCCCTGTGCTGGTATTTTACTAAAATCTTTTGGAATTTTCTCGGTATGGCTCTGTCTCCTTCCCTTCTTCTGGCCCTGGTGCTTGTGGACGGGAACACATTTTCATAAATTTACGCTCCTTCTTGCAAAATACATCTGCCTGATGCTATAGTATAGAAAGGTTTTATCAGGACGATTATCAATTGAAGGAGGACTACCATGGCATCACTGCCAAGGATTGGCGAAACCATAAGCGGTTTCACCGTCACCGAACTTGGAACCATACACATGCTGGGCGCCAGGACCGTTCTGTTTAACCATGAATTAAGCGGCACCCAGCTTTTTATATATTCAGAACGACGACCGGGAACTGGGTTTTAACCTGATTTACCGGACTCCGCAGCTGGATGAACGGGATAGCTCCCATATATTGAGCATCTCATTCTGTCCTCCTGCCAAAAGTATCCCAGCAGGATATCTTCTTTGACATGGACAGCAAAAGTTATACTACCTTTTATGAACGGTCTTACGGACAATACCTTCACCTGCTACCCGGTGTGCAGCCAGAGCCAGGAACAGCTGGTAAAACTGATGGATGTATTCCTGTGCTGCATGGAGGAACCGGATGCCCTGAAGGACAAACATTTTATCTGAGGAGGCCATACGGTATGAGCTCTCCTCCCCCAGGGGCCCCTTACCATGCAGGGCACGGTGCTCAGCGAGGACTGGGGCCATCTGACCGACATCCTGAAAATGCAGACAGCGCCATGTCCCATACCCTGTACCAGGACACGCGCAACGCCAACCTGCTGGGCCGGGCCCACCTGCATTACAGGGAACTGTCTTATGGAGCAGGCCAGGGAAACCTTTGAGCGGTGCTACAGCTACTCCAACTGTCTGATTACCCTATATGGAAATATGGATTACAGGTCCGTACTGCATTTTTCTGGACAGGGAGCACCTCTCCAGGGCGGCGTCAAAAGGCCGCAGCCTCCTTGGGGAGTTTGAGGAGCCGGTAAAACCAGGTTTCGCACCTGCACAGCCCAAAGTCCCGCATACCTGGGCAGCCCTCGGAACACGCTTCTGTCATGGACTACGGCATAGATCTGTCGGACTGCAAAAAGAGGAACCTCCATACTGGGACCTGTTTGCGGATATCCTGGATAACGATACATCTCCCTGGCACAGATATGCCAGGGAAATGGGAATCAACCATGTGATGGAAGTCTATCTGGATACCTGCTGCCCCATCCTCCCTAAAAATTCCGCCTGCGCAACGGGGATTCCTGCCTGAAGGAAGCCTTTTTAGGCTCTCAAAAAAAGCCCTGGAGGATATAAGCCGTGATGGCCGTCTTTAAAGCTGTACTGGCTTCCCACAAGTGAAGGAAAACCACTTCTCTGACTTTACACGTGAAGCCCCCCTAGTCTGGGCTTTTAAATCCGGGAAATCATGGTACTGGAGCATTACAGGACGGACCGACTCATTTTCAGCTCTACGAGGAAGCCTTCCGGCGCTTTGAGGAAGATTCCTGGCCAGTCCCAGTCAAAGAAGCTGGCTGCCTCTGCCTTCAACCGGCAGCCAGCGCCCTGGCCGATTAAACCGAACCAGTTCAGGGGCTGGCTGAGGAGCAGATGGAGGAGGAAAAGGAACAATACCTTTAAGGAAAAGCTGGCTTCATGACTGCGGCTGGAGCAAAAACAGCTGATAGAAGAAAACAACTGCCTTCCAAAAAGGATTAAACAGGGAAAGCGTAGTAACATGGACTTTCTCATGGGCAGGCTGAAACTTTTCCTGAGCCGCCTGAATCATTCCGGTTTACCAAAAGACAGTGGGGGAACCATTACATGCCACAGCTCCTGCCCCCTCACGGGACGTGGGCAGCTACCAGCCTCTACTTTGACATTAGCGGTATAGAAAAAGGACGACCTTAATTCACCTACCCTCTATCAGATGCCTCACGAACTGGACACAAAGCGGTTTTACGGTGGAACAGCAGAAGAACCTGGAGCAGGAATACCTTCATGACTGTACCTGATTGACGAGCTGTACCCCCAAAGGAGGCAGGGCCTGAACCATCCCATGATGAGTGTATTCTGGTACGGACTGACTGGGCTTTGGACTGAATGCGTTTTCTACTGGATGTAATGGGCGGCGGCGGGGACTACAGCGACACGGATACCATCTGCGGTCTGGAAAATCTGCCTGACTTACGACCAGTCCAAGGCGGACAGCTCTGCCTCTACCCCTGGTAACCAGCCTGTCCGAGGCTATGAGGCAAGTACAGGTTCCGCAATATGGTGCAGACAACCAGGAAAGTACTATTTCCTGAAGGATGTGCTGGAGCAGTTAGAAAAGAGCCTGATTTCAGGGGCTTGCGGCGGCTGCCAGACTTGAGGCTCATTTTCCCATACCATATTAAACCGCCGGGATCGTATTTGCGCACGGCCCGCTTCTCGGATGTGATGGTACTCTGGAACAGACTGCCGTGGATATGCTTTGAGACTTCCCGGTTTTAAGGAAGGGCATAGCTCTTCCAATCCGACCGTCTGGCTCCCGGACCAGAACCAAAAGCTTGCCGTGTGCGTGGAAGCCTCCTGCCAGGGAGCACGGCTCATGCTATGGAAATCCCGACTTTAGCGACGCTTCCCTTTCTCAGGGCGGCGACAATTAAATCTGGCCACCATCCGCGCTACCAGGGCACTTGACAGCGGTATTGATTTTACATATTTCCTGCTGGCTATTTCTCCTCTGGGCTGCCATGACCCAGAAGTCAGAAATACGATAAAGCTGCTCCGGCAGCCGGCACGCTCATGGAGCTCCCATGAAGAACTGGACGGCGCTTCATCCTGAACATATGCCCAGGCCTTCGCCCTCCGGAACCTTAAGCACCACGGCTTTATGCGCAGAGACATGTTGAACATGGATACCCGCAGGATAAATGAAATGATTTCAGACATAAGGAACGCGGCCCCTGCCACCAGAAAGAAGCGCGGGTCATTGTGATACTTGGATATTGGACCAGCGCCATTGTCTGATGGGGAATGAAATGTATCATGAGGGATAGATGTGTTGACCAGGTTTTGATTTATCCCCACAGTTATGTATAAATGGCCGGGACGGGATTCACCTAGTCCGGGCCGCAAAAAGGCCCGGAGATGCTGCCTCCGGGGCTTTTCTTCTATAAAATCATCAATCCCGCCATACACAATTCCCAGTATGAACACTATCACAGCCAACGGCACATAGACATACCTGGCCAGAGGTCCGAAGAACTCTCCCAAGGCTTTTCCTGCCTTCCTCCAGTTCCTCCCCGTATCTCCCTTATATCCCAGAATATAATAAATGGATACAGCCCCCAGCACTGCGCCGAAGGGCACCACAATAATGGTGATTAAATCATCCACGAACCCACCTTGGGCTCCTGACTCCAGAAAAATACCCGCTAACAGGGGCAATGCCGCTGCACAGGAGCCCGCCTTTCCTGGGAAGCTTAAACCGGTTCTGCCATGACTCGCTTACAGCCTCAAACATATTGATTTAAGCGGTGATGCCCGCAAAAGCCACGGACAGGAAGAATATCACTGCGAACAAGCGCTTCCCATGGGCATCTGCCGGAAAATCCAGAGCAGGGGTGATAAACATGAAGGGGCGGGCCTGCGTTTGGCTCAATGCCGAATGCAAATACAGCGCAGCATGATGGCAAGGGCTGCCATCATGGCAGCCACCGTATCAAAAAGCAGTGCGGATGGATGCTTTTGGTATATCCTCTGTCTTGGCCAGATAGGTGCCGTACACAATCATTCCCGAGCCCGTGATGGACGGTGAGAAAAATGCCTGGCCCATGGCCATGACCCAGGTATCCACCTTTAATAAATCTTTCAGTCCGGGGCAAAGAGGGAATTTACTATATCCTTCTGCCGCCCCCGGCAGAAAAGGCCGGACGGCCAGTATTGCAAGCAATACAAAGGAAGGCATCAGGACCTTATTGTCTTCTCAATACCCTTGGTGGCCAAACGCATAAGGATGCCGGCCGCACTGTCACCACCACCAGGACATGCCAGGGAACACTTCCGAACTCTGTGGCCTGGCTGAAATAGGCCGCTGCATCCGCTGTAAAGGATAGCCCTGTTACGGATCAGCCAGGGCTCTTACCGCCCGGCCCCACAATAATGGCATACCCAATGGCGATACCTAAAAGAGCCAGAAGAGGTCAGCCAGCAATATTCGCATAGGCGCCAGGGTTCGGTCCTGGCCCGGCGCCCAATGGCAAACTCAGCGGACAGCCCTACCAGGCCGAATAATACAATGAATAGAATAGGGCACCAGAAACGCTGCCGCCACGCCGTATTGCCCTGCGCGGTGCAGGACATCGAGATATTAGCATTCCCACTGCGGAACCCACACAGGCCAGGACAAATCCCGAGCTGCTGTTTTACAGCCGCCGTTCGATGCGCGGCTGCCGGTGAGGAATCCGTACTTTCTGCTTCGTTCATAACTTCTCGCTTTGCCTGCATACATTTCGAGACGGCCTGCGGTCCTGCGATGATGAAGCAGGACTGCCTGTAACGCCATCTTTAATCTACTGCCATTTGCACCATTTCGGTCAAAGTTTTAAAAGCATAGCTGGCAATTAGAAAATCCGAAAAGCAATCCCAAGAACCACGGCATGTTATAACTTATATCGACCATCGCAGCTGCTTCCGTTCACACTTGCTTGGACGCACCTGCTGGTCGCTGTTTCTGAATCCTTCAGACAGTCTGCCAGCCTCCGGCAGCCATGCCAATCTGTCATAATCCATAGCCCCTATGGTCACAAGCCCTAATTCCAGCAGTGAAAATGCCTACAGTTGGCCTCAGAGGCCAGTACTGCCGTTTCACCTCCACCCCCGCGCGGACATTCCTTCCTCCAGACCGCGGTTATTATTGTTCAGAAAGAAGTGGCAGGAGACACAGAAACCCCGGCCTCATTAACATGGTTTATAAAATCCTGGGCATCCCGGCAGCGGGATAATCTTCAATTCCCCACGCCGTGATATCCCCTGAAGGAAAAGAACTCAATACCCACAAAATGGGAAAACCGGTCCTGTCTGAATACTCTGCCGCATCTTCCCTGAGTCCCATGCTGTCATGGTCCGTGATGCAGAGCGTCCAGCCCCCCTACCCCCCGCTGTGGCGATTCCCCAGGCATTTTGCTGTCCGATGAATAAGTACACTCAGGAAGATGCATGTCAACCAGCATTTAGGTTCCTCCCATCTCTTGATAATTTTTAAGCAGCCTGCCGTCCTCTGTCCATACCAGGCTCTCAGATCCATGAATTCAGCCACAAACAGGCTGGCCGGGCTTCCGGCAAAGGTCCAGGGGCGTCATTCTGGACCAGCTCGCCCTGGTCCATGATAGCGATACGGTCAGCCAGGATAATGGCCTCCTCCTGGTCGTGGGTGACGAACACCATGGTCAGCCCCAGGTCTTTCTGGAGCCGTTTCAATTCATGGCGCATCCTGGTGCGCAGGGCAGCGTCCAGGTTGCAGAAGGGTTCGTCCAGAAGGCACAGCTTGGGCTCCACAATCAGCGCCCTGGCACAGGGCCACCCTCTGCTGCTGTCCTCCGCTGATTTCCTGGATATAGGCCGAGGCATAATCTCAAGCCCCACCATCTCAAGATAACGCATCCCTTCTGCCGGGCCTGTTCCCGCTTCACTCCCCGGAATTTCAGGCCGTAAAATCACATTCTGAAGCACTGTCATGTGTGGAAACAGGCCGTAGGACTGAATACGGTTGTCACAGGCCCTGCTCCGGAGGGATACGGGTGATGTCCTGGCCATTCCAGCCGCACGCTGCCGCTGTCCGGCTCCAGGAAGCCTCCTATCATATTGAGGGTCGTTGTCTTCCCGCACCCTGACGCCCCAAGGATGCACAGAAGCTGGCCCCTGTTCCAGGGTAAGGATAAATCCCCGCACCACTTCCCTGCCGTCAAAGTGTTTTTTCAAATGGTCAAGTTCAAGATACACGTCGCTTACCTGCCTTCCATGTTATTAAATAAGCCATGCCTTCCACTGCCAGCACCACCAGGATGATGCTGGTGGCTATCAGGGAGGCCAAGGCGTAGTCTCCGGTATAAACCGCATCAAAAGCTTGAACACTGCCAGCTTGCGGCCCGGATCTATGAGGAACAGGATGGCTCCGGCCGTAGTCATGCTGCTGGAAAAGTTATACACAAAACAGCTGAGAAAAGGCCGGTCTGAGACCGGGCAGTATTGGTCTTAGCACCGACATCTGCCCCCGCCCAGGTCCCTGCGCACTGCTTTTTCCTGTGCTCTGGGCACCTGGGTCAGGGTGGCCGAACATATCTTTGTGGCCGTGGGAAGCTGTTTAAACAGCATGTTGGAGATGACAATGAGGGCAGTGCCTGTCAGCTTTAAGGGCGGAGAATTAAAGGCCAGGATATAGCCGATTCCAAAGCAGGTTCCCGGCATATAGGGCAGCGTGACCAGACAGTCAAGAAATTCCGGCCCGGAATGTCTCCGCTCCATAATAGGCGAACAGCATGGCAAAGAGGGTTCCGGCCAGGGATACAATGAGCATATGCCACGCTGCGCCCCATGGTGTCCAGGTCAAAACGGACCATCTGTTCCAGATACCGGGTGGTAAGGAATACACACTCTAGTGCTTTTGAGGAAACCGGATATGAATATACATCATGCTGCAGAGCCATCATAAAAAAGAACAGTATGCTTCCCAGGTTTGCCCAGAATCCCCGGCCGCCCCGCATTTTTCCCAGTGAAAGGGCCAGGGCTCCTGTCTCCCCTGCTTCCCTCTGTCAGCATATCCGAACGTTTCATCAGTTCCGGTAGAGGAAAAAACGCAGCTATGGAGGAAGCATCAGGGGTCTCTATTCATGGCGGAGGCCTTCTCCAGATTAGAGTATCCCACCAGCTGGAGATATATCTCTGACGCAATAGTGCTGAACCTTCCGCCGATGACCGGGTCCCAAATCCGCCAGGGAACGGACCAAAGAGAGGAGCAGAGACCACTGCCAGATTCCCGGCCGTATAAAGAGGCAGTACAATATCCCCAAATAAAAGCGGCAGGCTCCCAGGATCCTGCCCATGTATCTGTCAATGGTTCAGGTTGAACAAATGAGTTAATACATGTCCATCCCACAACAGGCTATAGGCCAGAGGACCACAAAGGAGGACCATGGTAATCAGCAGAGGGCCATGCAGAGCATCCCTGACAGCTCCCCGTCTTGTGGCCAGGAACAGGGCTGCCGCCGTGGAAAAGTCAGTGCACAGCAGGGATGCGCAGACGCCCACGAACACACTGTTCCAGAGATTTCCCTGTACTGGTTCCAGACAGCGGCATATGTGTCATAGCTTATGCCCTTTCCGTCCCACAGACTCCGTATCAGGATGCAGAGCATGGGCCAGAACACAAACAGGAAAACGCTGGCCAGCAGAACTGCCAGCAGCACTTTATCCGCCCCATATCCTGCAATGCCAAAAAGGACATCTTTCGATGCCCTTTTGCCATACATCATCTCCATGCATGTTTCCGTGTTTATTTGTATTCATATCTCTATGGATGCTGTCAAACCTATTCATCTGCTGCCTTATCTCCCATCAGCGCCTCAAAATGCTCCAGGATTTCCGTACGCTTTTTTCACCGAACAGGGACAGGGTCCTCCTTCATCAGCATGCCGGTGTCATATCCCAGGTCCAGTCCTTCCAGGGACGGCTTGATGGTCTTTACGCTGTTCTTCTGGTCAATCTCTGCCAGCATCTGGAGATTCTCGTCACTGCTGAACAGCCACTCTATAAAGTACTTGGCCGCGCGTCTGTATTCTCTGCATTCTTAAATGCCGCCACTCCCTCAGGAACCATGGAATACCATCCGCCGGGTAAACGATGGACACATCATACTCGTCTAACAGGGACTCGATGGTGCCGTCGATGTATGTGATTCCGATGGCATATTCATCGGTGGTCACCTTATTCTTGGATCGGATCCGCGTTTTGCATAGTAAGCTATATTCTTATTCAGACCTTCAAAAATAGGACCAGCCACCCTCTTCGACCCTTAGCCATGAAGCAGGGCATTGACCAGCATAGTTGGTTTCCTGATACAGCCGGGTTGGACATGATGATTTCGCCTTCATATTCTGCCTTTAACAAATCATCCCAGCTGGCAGGTGCCTCATTAAGCTCCTCCATGGGCCGTGGGTTGGGCAGAGAAAGCCTACGATGGTGATTCCCTTGGAATACCAGTAGCCCTCCGGGTCTTTAAAGTCCTCTGCCAGGTCCACAGAAGCGTCAAAGGTAACCTGTTCTAACAGTCCGTCGTCCTTCGCGCTCATGAATGCGTCAATGCCGCCTCCAAACCATAAATCGGCAGATGGTGTGCGCCTCCGCAATGGAGCTTGAAAACACCTCTCCTGAGGACATGGACAGTAGCTCAACCTTAACACCGGTATCCTCTGTGAATTTGTCAAACAATGTTACATAATTTCTGCTGGTGGCCACTACCTTCATGGTGCCGGACAGAGCCGGTGCTTCTGCCTTAGATTCTGCATTGGTTTCTGCCTTAGTCTCCCCCTGGCTCGGACTTCAGTTTCCTGGGCTGCGGTGGTTTCCCCGGTCTGGGATTGGCAGGAGCCCCTGCAGTATTATTGCCTGTGCCATTGCTGCTGCCGCAGGCTGCCAGGGCCGGTACCATGGTAAGCGCCATTAACAGGGCAACTATTTTCTTTCTCATCTGTGGTCGTATCCTTTCTTAATCGTATTTTATATCACTATCCTGTCCTCTTCTGAAGGACAGCAATAACCATTGTTGAATTATAATGAGCACCGGCCCTTAAGTCAATATACAGACTGTCTGTATAGAAAAAAAAACAAACAGGCAGAAAATCAGATAGAAAAAAATCTATTCGCTGCCGAGGCCCGCTGGACTGTATTAATTTGTAAAAGGAATAGACGGTGCCAGGGCATTGTGATAGAATAAACAAGGTTATTTTCCGGCATACGGCCGGGATTTTTGATGAATATGTAGATATATGCCAGATATATGATGGATATAATGGAGGGGGTTTTGAAAATGGAACATAAAAAAAACCAATGGGCCAGCAACATAGGTTTTATACTGGCCGCTGCAGGAAGTGCTGTAGGACTGGGAAATATATGGAAATTTCCGGGAAAGGTGGCTGCCGGAGGCAGCCGGGGCGTTTTTTAATCTGCTATGCGCTGGATTGTCCTGTTCGTAGGATTCCCGGTCATGCTGGCAGAGCTTTCCATCGGGCGCAGCACCCAGAAAAATGTGGTGGGCGCCTTCCGCCGGCTGAACCCGCTGGAGCTTTTGCCGGGGCATCGGGGTCCTGACCTTGTTTGTAATCATGTCCTACTACAGTGTAGTGGGAGGATGGGTGATGAAATACATTGCGGTGTACCTTACCGGGGCGGATTTCAGTGCCTTTGGAAACGACAGCAGCAGATTTTCCGCTTATTTTGCAGATTTTATATCACGGCCCGCAGAACCGCTTCTCTGGGGCGCCGCCTTCCTCCTTCTGTGTATCTACGTGGTTGTGCGGGGCGTATCAGAAGGAATTGAACGGGTCAGTAAATTTTTAATGCCCGGCCTGTTCGTGCTCTTAACCGGAATTGTGGTCTATGCCGTAACTCTGGACGGAGCCGCCAGAAGGCCTTAAATATATGCTGGCAGTGGACCCCAGCGAAATTCAACGGCGGAACCGTGGTGGCCGCCCTGGGCCAGGCCTTCTTCTCCCTCAGTGTGGGCATGGGCATCATGGTGACCTACGGCTCCTACGTGCCAAGGACAGAGAATCTGGCCAAAAAGCGCCGGCTGTATCTGTATCTTGGACAGCCTTGTGGCCCTCCTGTCCGGACTTGCCATCGTACCTGTGGTTTATATTACGGCTGGTCCCGAAGCCATGGGCATGGGAGGCGGGTTTGCTTTCATGGCTCTTCCTGAGGTGTTCAGCCGTCTGCCCGGCGGCGTGTTTTTTGGTTTTGCCTTCTTCGCCCTGCTCTTCCTGGCCGCCCTCACCAGCGCCATCAGCATCCTTGAGGCTGCATCGCATGGCTTACGGAAGAATTCGGTTTTGCCAGGTTAAAAGCAACCCTGCTCCTTGTGATTCCCATGTCATTCTTAAGCGCAGGTTATTCGCTGTCCCAGGGAGCCATGGACATAAAGCTGCCGTGGTTTGATTTTACCAACGGCGTCCAATATCTCCCCATGAACGCTGTCATGGAAAAATTTCACTGACAATCTGATGATTCCCCTGGGTGCCCTGTGCTTCTGTCTGTTCGTGGGATGGGTTTGGGGAACAGACAACGCCTCAAAGGAAATTGAAGCCTCAGGCCACAGCATGGCCTGAAACGCCTGTGGGCCTTTTTGGTAAAGTTCCTGGCTCCGGCGGTTATTATTGTCATATTATATTTTACAGTTGGCCGCGGACAGGGTCTGTCCTGATAAATCCATTCTGTAAATCATGAAACTAAGGTTCCGGTATCCGTCTTTCCGGAACCTGTATTTTTGCATTCCCGCTTTCCTCTGTCCAAATGCCTGTAGCTGTTTTCTGCCCGAATTTCCGTCTTGTTTTCTTCACGGCTCTCCTCTGCCTTGTTTTCCCTTACCGGATCATCCGCTTCGGTTCTCCTCCAGCGCATCCATGCTGTCTCCAAGGCTCTTTGCCTGACTGTCCCCAAGGGCCGAAGCCCGGTCTCCCAGCGCCGCAATTTCCATTTCCTTCCGCTTTAATGCGCCTCGTCTTATTGTCAACCATGTCCGCCACATTGGCAGCTCCGCCCATGCCTTTGCTGACCAGGGCATCCACATGCACACCGCCCTGGCTGACCTCAGCTTCCTTCACATGCATCTCACCCTCAACCCGGTCCTTTACGGCGGATATCTTCTCAGCATTCCTGATACCATCCGATACATTGGCCAGACTGCTTAAACGCTCCACCTGGCGTTTGTTCCTCCGTCTTATGAGGGTCAGTCCTGTCCGTCTTTTTCTTGTCATCCGGTTCCACACATGCCTTGGCCTGCTGGGCATACAGTCCTGCTATCTGTTTATCCAGGTCGGCCAGCTGCTTTCCGTAGTTTTAAGCTGGTCTTTGATGTCATCCACCTTACCGCCGTTTTTAAGGTGTTCTCCACCAGTTCATTCTTTCTGTCAATGATGGTCTGCTTCTGCTTTGTCAGATTCTCTATCATGCTCATCAGCTTTCCCTGGGGCGAGAATCGGCCCTGGTCACTCGGTTCCGGCAGATTTTTGCGGTTCTGCTATTATTCTTTGCAAAGGAGGCATTTACCCTTGCCGCATTGATAATGGTGTTTTTAGGCTGGATTGCATTAAATTTATCCTCATTGTTTACCTCCCACTGGTGTTATAGGGTTTTTGGGGTTTTCTTATTTCTATTTATGTTATCATGTACGGTTGCGGTTAAAGTTTATAGTCAGAAGTTAATATCTTCCGCCATTCATCAGATCATGAAATACTGATAACATTCTTTGGAATCCATTACCGCTTTCATGTATCATAAACTTTTTCATAAATGCAGCATATCCTAAACATTTATGAGCCTTTTATATATTTGGAAAGATTACCGGATTTTAAGTTGCATGCAAAGGAATCCGTCAACCAGCACTGTGCTGACGAACTCCCTTCTACTACTGCTTAGCATCTATACCCTGTCCATGCTCACCCCTTCACAACCACTTTCCTCACCTTTCCAGGGTGTTCCACCATACATCCCGGACGGTGGATATCATTTGGAAAAAAATGTTATAGCAGCCTTTGGTTGCTGAGAAAGCTCTCGTCTCCCCATCGTCATGAAGTAAATATCTCCTTCTTCCTTCCCATCTGTAATGGTCAAATCTCCTATATCCGGAGCATATCCCAACATTTCTCTTCCTTTGCAACAAACTGTACATCTGCATACTTCTTATGTATTTCTGGTCTTTTATCTGCGGAAGCACAGGTTGTTATATCCATTACCATCGCATATATATCCTTTCCGTCAATGGCATATGTGCCTGGTTCCATCTGTGTAAAATCCCTGCTCATAAGATATTCCAGGGCTTTCTGGATTCCCCTCCGGATATTTTCCCAGGTCCTCATTGGTATAAATAGATGAAGATATCATATAGTCACCCTCCTATACAGTCTCAAAATGCTTTTTAACCCGGAATATAGACATCCTTCCTCCAGGCCGGCTAAGAGCATCTTGAAATTCGTTATCGTTTCTCAGCGTCATTACCCTGACTCCATTTTCCGCCATCTCAATTGCCCGCTCCAGATTGGGAGGCGCGATGGAACATCAGCGGAATGCCTTTTTCTTTGGCCTTTTTAAACAAACGTTCAAACCGACTCTTCACCTGTAGGTTGTCAAGGATTATATGTCTCTTTAATACCGGCCAAGCGCCAAGATCCGACTTCTTCCCCCAGTCCTCCACATCGTATCTCATCCATATTATCAAAAGAATTCAGGGGTCACTCTGCCAGTGGTATTATCAATGTCCCGGTTGCATTTTCAACATACTCTCCAAATTAAAGTCAGGATAGCAACCATAGCTGCGCTGCAATCCGTGGCTGAGCCTCTCACACCATAAGGAGAACCTGACAGCCTGTACCATTTTTCTGGCGTCTTCAGCTGTACGGCAATGCGGAACCCACTGCGTCTGCCCGAACTCAGCAGTTGTGCGAATCAGTACCCTCGTCATTATACTTGACACGGACGCATGTCCCCATTCCGCTTTCTCATTGGCAGCAGCGTGATCAATGCCTGAAGTTCCCTGTCAATGGTCACAGGTGTATGCTCCATATCAATAAAGACAAAAATCAAATCCTGAGTATCCTATCATCTGGACCACGATAGGGCTTCCTGTAAATATCCCCATTCCACTGCCAGCTTACCTTCATCCAATATTTGTTTCATCTTATTTTCTCTCATAATGTTTCTCCTTTTTATTTTTTACTTAAATTCGATTTAACCGTTTTTAATAGTTCAGAAATATCTTAGGAAGAACCAAAAACAACATCCGGTATATGTAATGACAAGCAGAAAAGCTATCATGACTGCAATCATAGGAAGTATCTCCTTTATGATATCCTTTAATGGCGTTTCAGAAATGGCTGATGTTACAAACAACAGAGGACCATGAGGCGTCACCATTCTATCATCATATTAATTACGAACATGACCCCGAAGTGGCCGGATCGATGCAAATCCCTGAACCAGCGGGTATATCATGGGAATAAATACCAGTGTAATGGTGTTATTGTCGAATATCATGCCAAAGTATCAGGAACATAATATTGCATATCAGCAGGGAATACATATCTGTTATCTGTGATTCCCATAATAAAGCCGCCTAACAGTGTAGGTATGCGCTCCAGTGTGGATATATAAACAATCACGGACGCACAGCCCACGGTTATGGAAACCGTGCCTACAGTCCTCGCTGTTTCCAGCAGTATTTTTTTTTAAAAGACTCCCCAGTTTAACATTCTGTACACCAGTACAGACACTATCAGCGCATAAGCCCTGCCACCGCACCTGCCTCAGTGGGTGTCACCGCGCCTCCATAGATTCCTCAAAAGGATGACCGGCGTCAGCAGTGCAGGTATTGCCTTAAATGTATGTCAAAAAGGTATTGTATACTTAGTACCATAAGGATACTTTCTCCTATAGGATACCACCAGACAGTACGCTCCCAAAAACTAACGCAAGCATAACCCCCGGCAGCATACCTCCCATAAACAGTGCTCCCTACGGAAGCGCCTGTAGCCAGGGACGAAAGTACAGCAGCATGGTCATACTGGGAGGAAAGATGGGTCCAATTGTAGCGGATGCTGCTGTTATGGCACAGCTGAAGCCATCGTCGTACCCCTGGGCTTCATCTCTCTGCTATTTCCATGATACCAACGCCGGAAGCATCCGCCATGGCTGATCCTGTCATTCCTGAAAAGATAAGGGATACCAGAACATTAACCCTGAGCCATGCCGCCCGCATCCTTCCCACGATACCATCTGAAAAGCGGAAAATCATATCAGATATCTTGCCTGTATTCATTACATTTGCCGTAAATACAAATAACGGAATGGCTATGATGACATAATTATTCCAATATGCCTCACATATGCAGTTAGGTATCACCCCCATATATTCCCTCCTGTAGCCAGCATATATATGACCTACAGAAAGCATACCTAACACAATGGGCATACCTGTAAGGAATATCATGGCAAAAAGCCGCTAAAAAACACAACAATTCCTATATTCATACTATCTTTTCCCCCTCTCTACCTGATTGCCCCCCGCTTCTGCCGGAACCACCCTCTTATATCCCTGTACACATCCTTGAAGGAATAATAACACATCACACAAAAACAAGGACTATGATTGGAAAGAAGTAAAATTTAACCGGAATTTTTAAGGATGGACTAACGGTTCTGTATTTTACAATATATTGAACTGTGGGCTTCATCAAAATTCCATATGTGACTTTTGATGAGCAAATTGCGGAAAATCCTTAACCACCTCTGACCGTCTTGCGGCAGTAAAATCATATATCATGAAATTTACGTGTTTATTCAGCCTGCGCACACAACATGCTCCTAACAGAACAGTCATATGTAAGTCGCTAGCTGTACCTCCGTCCCCCACGCCGGGGACGGTTTTAACCTGCTACCTGGGAAAACAGAATACACAAATGCCAGGGAAAGAGCTGAAAATGTAATAACCGGAATAAAAAGCTTCTACAAAATCCTTATTCTTAGAAATAACCATTTAATCTTCGCTCTCATTGCATGCCTCCTTTCATCCTGGCGGCCTATTTGATTATCTCGTTAAAAATATCCATGTTCAGTTTTTTTCTCGTTGTCCGGATTGGAAAGATAGTATTTGAATGCGTACTCCTTAAATGCATCCTTATCTGGTTCCTGCAGATTAATCCCATACTTTTCTACATTCATCCAATATTTTCCTTCCTCAGCCATCACATCCTGGTTATTCTGTTCAACAGCCTCCCCTTATAACCTGCGTCAACAGTTCCTGCTGCTCTGGAGTCATATTCTCCCATTTATCACCATTAACACACACCAGATTGGCCGTTATCATATGGTCTGTCATAACAATGCTCTTTTGACACCTCCTGCATGGCATTTGCATACGAAGACAGAATGATATTCTCCTGGGCATCCACAGTACCTGTCTGCAGGGAATATGTCTCGCTGCAGTCAAAGGGGCGTGGGCTCGCGCCGATTGCCGTCCCCATGTCAGGAATGACGCTGAGTTTGGCATACGGTTTTTACTCCTTTTAAATCCTCAGGGTCTGAACTGTAAGTGAGCCGTCTGAAAGCCATACATCACGTCTCCCCAGGTAGAATGGGGCGATTACTTTAACATAAATTCATCCCAAATCTGGTCCTGCACCCATTTTCCAACCTCCCCCCCTCCGTGTCCAATACCTGCATCATATCGTCCACGTCATCATATAGGAACGCAATATCAAACATATTTGCCCACAGCGCTCATTGTCATAGAAATATCCCAGCTGGATGAATCCTATATCAATATTTCCATCCAGGAGGCCCCCAACTCTGCACTGGACTTAAAAAGGGTGGCGCTGTCATAATGTTCAAACCGGAAGTTTCCCCCGCCCTTTTTGTCCTGATACCTCGGATATCCTGGACTGCAGAAGCTGGGTCGATGCTCGGGCAGCTGGGAAGTGGATGTAATCAGCTTGACCGCATCTTTGCCATATCCCCGACAAGTGTCTGTTGTCTGTGTCCCGGATGTCTGGTTTTCGTCCACCTGGGCTGCAGATGTCTGGCTCCCGCTGCCGACTCCTTTTTTCCCCGGAACTGCATGCCGCCAGAGAGACTGTTATGAGTGCTGCTATTGCCAGAACAGATAACCTATTTTTTATTTATCATATAAGTAACCCTTCCCCTCTTAATTTTTTAGAATTAGCCTTTATTATCTCAATGTTCTCTTGCCCGTTTCTCAATCTCTTTATAATCTTTCTTCTCAATCAGGTCATTGGTCAGAAAGGCTCTTGTCCCCAAATGCCTTTATCCCTGCCTTAAGGAATTGCGGAATCGTATCAAGACTTACATTGCAGGTAGCCTGCATGGGGATATGCCCCAATGGTCCCATAAAGGTACTTCACATGGTTTTATATCGTCTACTATATACAGCTTCACTATATCTGCTCCGCAGTCCCTGGCGTGAACAATCTCTGTGGGAGTCATGGCACCAGGTATGGATACCATATCTAATTCCTTTGTGCGCTTGATAACCGCATCGTTTGAGTTTGGCGATACGATGTAACCAGCTCCCCAGACGGCAGGCCAGTTCCACCTGGTCCACAGTCAGGACAGTTCCTGCGCCCATACACCCGGTCACCACAGCAGCCTTTACGGCCATCATCTGTTCCTCAAAAAATATGCCTCAGGATCATCCTTGCAGTGATTGTAGGTAATTTCGATAAACTGCTCCCCATCAGCCAGGGCTCTGGCCACATCTGCGGCATCTTCCGTAGGAACCCCCGGAAAATTACGATTAACTTTTCCTTTTCAATTCCTGCAAGTACTTCATTTCCACCCATGTCAAATTCCTCCTGTTATATTTTTTATTGTCAAAAATGTACAATAACGGCATGATTTATTATGCACTTTTTATTCTCCCCTCCTATACAGAGGGGTTTCTTTATTTTGAAGCATATTTATATTTTTTGATAGCCATCGCGGAATTAAAAAAAAATAATTTTCCGGCTATGAATTCGGAGAAACTTTTGGAAGAAAAAAATATATCCCAATCTACACTAAGCCAGACACTAATTAATTTTGAAAAGAGCTGGGCACGCCGCTCTTTATTCGGAGAGAGCTCCCAATCTAACTGAGGCAGGCCATATTAATTTAGAAAAGAGCTGGGACGCCGATTCGTAATCGAAGTAGACGAAAGGAGGGCAGCTTGAAGGTACTACCCCGTAAGATAACGCGGGAATCCACCTGACTAACCGAAAGGCGAAAGCTGGCACGGGACAATAGCACGTCAGGAAAGCGGTAAGTCACCTAAAGGCAATCGGGTGCGACTGAACTGCGAGGATAAGTGAATATGAGGATAAATCTTGGTTTGAATCTTGTGAGTTCCCAGCCCCTGTTCAGTGTGGGCGTAGGAAATTTGCCTGAAACCTATGGTGCAAACAAGTTCAGAAAGGCGAGCCTTCTGACCTGTTATCAGAATACCGGAAAGGGTCGCCTTCCGGTAGGTTATCAAAGAAATGCACGGCGCGCCGGAGAACCGGTGTCAACGGAACGAAAGCATATCCGACAATTCACACTTACCTACTACTTCCGTTAACTGGAGATTGCCTAAACCAGAGCGCCCATAAGGGCTATGTGGCAGACACTGAAAATCTGGCATGGCAACGGAGCTTCCATAGTAGTCTGAGAACCCTGAATTGACAGGGAAAGCCGTAAACCGGATGCGGGAAAGCCGCTCACATGGCGAAGGGAAGCAGTCTGAGCGTATTAAAATCGAAAATTGATTAGGGAGGAAAACCTCATTGAAACCAACAATGGAGATTTTAACTAAGTTACAAGAAAACTCAAAAGAAGAACCATGATGAAGTATTCACAAAGGCTTTATCGCTATCTGCTCCGCCCTGATATTTATTCTATTTCTTACCAGCACCTCTACTCCAATGAAGGGGCTGGAACAAAAAGGCGTGGATGAAGATACGGCGGATGGATTCAGCGAGGAGTATGTGGAGCGTATTATTGAAGCATTGAGAACGGAGACATACCGCCCGAAACCTGTACGGCGCAGCTATATCCAAAAATCGAATGGAAAAATGCGCCCGTTAGGCCTGCCAACATTTACGGACAAGCTGGTACAGGAAGTCATGCGAATGATTTTGGAGGCGGTCTATGAACCGGTTTTCTCGAATTACTCTCACGGATTTCGCCCCGGCAGAAGCTGTCACACAGCACTGTCCCAGCTCAAACACGAGTTTATCGGTGCGGGCTGGTTCGTTGAGGGCGATATAAAAGGCTGCTTTGACAACATCGACCATACGGTACTGATTGCTGTTATCGGCAGGAAAATCAAAGACGCCAGATTTCTGAAACTCATACGGCTGTTCTTAAAATCGGGCTACATGGAGGACTGGAAATACTACGGTACTTACAGCGGCTGTCCGCAGGGCGGCATTATTTCGCCAATCCTTGCGAACATCTATCTGAATGAGCTGGACAGCTACATCGAGGAATTGAAAAAGGAGTTTGACGTTAGAACGCCGTACAGAACCACTCCGGCATACCATGCGATTGAACGAAAGCGGGCAAATTTAAGGAGAAAGATAGACCGGCGTGAAGCTGGCCCGGAACGTGACTTGCTGATTGCGGAGTACAAAAAGCTAACCAGCGAATTGTATAAAACGCCAGCAAAGTTGTGTGATGATAAAAAGCTTAAATATGTTCGCTATGCGGATGATTTTCTGATTGCCGTCAACGGGAGCAAGCAGGATTGCGAATGGATAAAAGCGAAGCTCACGGAGTTCATCCAGAATACTCTGAAAATGGAGTTAAGCCAGGAAAAACGCTGATTACCCATAGTAACACACCTGCGAGATTTCTCGGTTATGATGTGCGGGTACGCCGTGACCAGCAGGTAAAGCCGTGGAAGAAAATGCAAACAGCGCACGATGAATAACACCGTGGAACTGCTTATCCCGCTTCAAGACAAGATTGAAAAGTTTCTGCTTTCAAAAGGCATTGTAAAGCAGAGAGCCGATAACGGAAAGCTGGAACCAACCAGCAGACTTTCCTTATTGCGCCACACAGATTTAGAGATTGTGACGGTATTTGACGCAGAACTGCGGGGAATTTGCAACTACTATCACCTCGCCAGCAACTACCGAAGCCTGAACTATTTCAGCTATCTCATGGAATATAGCTGTCTGAAAACACTGTCCGGCAAGCACCGCTGTAAACTGTCCAAGATTTATGACAAGTACCGCATTGGTGAAAAGCGTTGGGGTATCCCCTACGAAACAAAAGCCGGAAAGAAAGTCCGCCGACTCACGAAGTTTAACGAGATTGATGGTAAAAAGTGTGAGGACATTGAACCGAAGGTTATTACGATTGTAGCCAAAGGACGCACTACAATAGATGACCGTCTAAAGGCCAGAGTGTGCGAATTATGCAGCAGAACAGACGTAAAACTGGAAGTCCATCATGTGAACAAGGTGAAAAACCTGAAGGGAAAGGAACCTTGGGAGCAAGTGATGATAGCAAAGCGGCGCAAAACACTGGCGGTCTGCCATGACTGCCACCAGAAAATACATCATGGGTTCTAAAAGTTATTTTTGTAATGGAGCAAAGATGGCGAGCCGTGTGCATTGAGAGGTGCAAGCACGGTTCTGGGAGG
>VOFH01002873.1_pt1 | contig 21091 bp, 24 predicted proteins | sample 5384091 | NCBI WGS metagenome assembly VOFH01 (sample SAMN12384727, study PRJNA508395) | human gut metagenome | isolation source: healthy gut G | host: Homo sapiens
ATTACGTATTGCTGTTCGAGTCTCCTTCTTCTACGGTTCGTTAGCAAATGAAATAGCTCAGTTGGTAGAGCATAACCTTGCCAAGGTTAGGGTCGCGAGTTCGAGTCTCTGCCTTCTGCTCCAGATAAATTTGAGGTTACGGTCAACAAGACTGATAACCTCTTTTTGGTGCCTTATTGACGTTTAGCGACGATTTTATTTCAATAATTTGGATAGAAAAGTAATTTTGCGAGTGAAAATCGATGTATCGAAAGAGAGTCATCGGTTTATGTAGACTTATAATTAATTTTAATAAAACATGCTGTTAAATACAAATTATTAATGAATGCATCCTGACACCAAGGCAAGGCTGGCTAAAGATGGGCTTCGCCCTATTCGCGATAATAAAATTTCGAAGTAACTAATTGTGACTCCTGCCATTATCGATTAAACTGATTGATGCCAAAGCGAATGATATCGTCTGGCGGCGTGGAAATCCACGTTCACGGTGGCGGTGGAGAGAGACTTTTATGGAAGCGTACGAAGACGCTTTCCGTACGGCAATCAAAGCCTAGCATGCAGCATGGCGTACTACCAGTATTTTTCTCTCTTTTCTTCTTCTACCATCTCCGATGATCCGTGCCGCTGCGGGACCACTGAGAAAATGAGTGGCGGAAACCAGGACGGTCCTGCACTCGGACTCTCATCTTGAAGAGCCATTATTTCCAATATGGCAATGGCGGGCAGACCAGATTCCCGAGAATATCAAAGATCCGGACTCGGAAGGAATATATTCCTTGTTGGAGGCAAACACTGCATCAAGCGTTGACGCTGCTGCCGGAACTTCCCGCATGCAGTTCGGCAAATATATCACGCGAAAGGTACTACTTTGTAGGTCATACGCAGGCTGATTTGAAGATATATAGACGGTATACGGCCGATATACCATGCTACTCATTTCATAATGCCATGCCGATTCTGGCAACGGAAAGAGTACAAATATAAAGGTACGGTGGAGAGTATTTATCTGATTGACGATATGAGCAGTGGGGCGAGGGCTGATGGTATCCACGTGCCGCCGATGATTCTGCGCCTTGTTTACAGATCAGCGAGGAGCGTACGGTTCGATAACGGGATGCGTTAGCTTATGGGCGAGCGACAGCTTCAACGTGGCTTGACCCCTAAAGCCATTATCGAAGACGGGCCGAACTAGGCTGACCGTTCCGCTTATGGAAGTGCGGGCGACGTGATGGATCGTCTGATTACGCATGGGATGGTGCAGAAAGCGGAAACTTACTGGCGGATGTGATTAGAATGATTTCGAAACGCCCGCCCGTATCATGGGGAGTGCTGACCGTAAGGCACGCCCGAACGGTAAGATGCCGATATCATTGCTTTTCGGTCAAGCGACTTGAAATGTAAGAGCCGTGTGGGGCAATGGAATACGAGTAGAGGGAAACCAATAAACTGTTTTTAAAATCCCATAAATAAGAAGACTATGTTGACTCAGATAATTAACGGACGGATATTTGATCACCCGCAAGGATGGTTGAAAAGACGGTTCCTGTATTGATTTGTGATGGAAAAATATTAGAGTGACCAACAGATTTGGCGGTTATCGCGCAACGGGTGATTGATGCCCGTGGATGACAATCGTACTGGATTCGTGAGTATGCAGCACGGAGGTGGTATCATGATTTACGGAACGACGGAGGAGGCTTCAGCGTTATTATGGCACACTCTGAACATGGAGCTACCGGTATAGTTTCTACTTTGTCGTCTACTTTCGAAAGGCTTTATCAGGCGGTCGATGCATGCGAGAAATCTGATATGAGAAAGACCTCCTGATTCTCGTCTGCATATCGAGGGGCCTTATCTGGAACCTGAAGATGGCGGAACACAATATGATTTGATTTCTGAAAAACACCGGATGAAATGAATATATTCCTTTGTTGAAATATATGTCTTGCATCAGACGTGTTGATATTTCAACAGCCCAGAGCGCCTGCGCAAGGGATTTTGCCAGATACAATTCCAGTTCGGGTGATTATGACAAGGTGACTCATACCGGAAGCTGAATATATGATAAAGGCCGTATAAGTGCAGTGGGATTCTCTCATGCCGCCTATTTCATAATGCTATGCTGGCTTTGGCAACGTCGCGAATATAAGTATGAAGGCATGGGTAGAAAGTGTATATCTGATAAGAAGGAATGACGGGTGGAAGTTATTGCGGACGGCATATACTTGCTTACTACTATCTTGAAACAATATAAAAATATCGTTCATGATGCCTGGGTTTATGCTGCTTGTGATTTGGTACTGTGCCTATTGGATCACGCCATAATAGAGGATGGAGTGTAAGATGCAGACTATCTAGCACTGGCTTGCAGCTTGGCTACGATGATATCTTGGTGCGTACTATGTGAAGAAAGCGAACATACCTTTGGAAGATGCCAGCGCATGTATTTCCGGAGACTCCTGCCCGCTTTTCCGATTCGGAGCGATGACCGGTATGTAATGGACGGTCATATCAAAATGGCTTTAACAGTAGATGACAACGGTAAACCGTTGTATAACATTTTAGTAGGTGACTCATTGTTGATTGAAAATTCGACATTGGGATTTACAGAGAAAAACGGTATCGACCTGGGCGGAGGATTTCAGATAAAAAACACGACTTTCGACAGTAAAGATGAAACATGGACGCAACCATGGGGTGAAAATAAAACCAATAGAAATCATTATAATGAGATGGCGGTAAATCTGGTCAATAAAGATCAGGTGGAGTTAACTCTCCGTTTCCGTGTGTTTGATGATGGGGTAGGGTTCCGTTATGAATATAATGTGCCCGCAGCGGATTCCCTATTGATTACGGATGAACTGACAACTTTCCGTTTTCGTCAGGACGGTACATCATGGTCTATTCCTGCCAGTGCCGAAACTTATGAATTGCTTTATGCGCAACGTCCCATTTTCGAGGTGGAGACAGCCAATACTCCTTTCACCTTTAAAACTGCCGATGGCGTCTACGGAAGTATTCATGAAGCGGCATTGTACGATTTCTCGGAAATGACTTTGAAGCAGGCAGGAAACTATACGTTGAAAGCTGAACTTGCTCCATGGCCTGATGGTGTGAAAGTGCGTAAAGGTAATCATTTCACTACTTCCTGGCGTACTATTCAGATTGTTCCGGATGCCGTTAGTCTGATTAATTCGGCTATGATTTTAAATCTGAATGAACCAAGTAAAATAGAAACGACCGATTGGATTCGTCCGATGAAATATGTAGGTGTATGGTGGGGGATGCATCTCGGCGTAGAAACCTGGAAGATGGATGAACGTCATGGAGCCACTACTGTCAATGCCAAGAAATACATTGATTTTGCCGCTGCCAATCAGATTGAAGGCGTTTTGTTTGAAGGTTGGAATGAAGGCTGGGAAAGCTGGGGTTGTATGCAAAACTTTGACTTTACGAAACCGTATGCTGACTTTGACATTGATGAAGTGGTTCGTTATGCAAAGGAAAAAGGAGTTGAAGTTATCGGCCATCACGAGACCGGAGGGAATATTCCCAACTATGAGCGCCAGATGGATCATGCTATGCAATGGTATACCGACCACGGTATCCATGTCCTGAAGACAGGATATGCGGGAGCTTTCCGAATGGTTATCTTCATCACAGCCAATATGGAGTCAACCACTATCAAAGTGGTGGAAACAGCTGCCCGTCATCAAATGACTCTGGATGCACACGAACCGATCAAAGATACCGGTATCCGTCGTACATGGCCGAATATGATGACACGTGAGGGGGCAAGAGGATGGAATGGAATGCATGGAGCGAAGGAAATCCTCCGTCTCATCATGTCATGTTGCCGTTCACCCGTATGCTGTCCGGTCCGCTGGATTATACACCGGGTACGTTTGATATTTTGTTTCTGAACACCAAAGATTCTCCCCATCGCCAGAAGTGGAACGATCAGGATAAAGGAAACAGTTGCTTCCTGATACATGAATCGTTTAATGCTCTTCTTCGCTGTTTTCTCAAACTCCTCGAAGTGGATTTTGATTTTAGTAATTATTCTGACAGTAGGCCGGAAGTTCTGTTGATTCAAGAGTTCTATTCGGTTGGTTTTTCCATTATCTTCTCAATATCGCTTTGCAACAGTCCGTGTGCGAAAGCATCGTCAAAATCCGGGTAGATTAGTGCTACAAGTTTATCTTTCTGGAGTAGAACCAACGATTCGGACACATAAGGCATGTTATTAAACTTGCTTTCTATTTCTTCCGGATAAATATTCTGCCCGCTTGAAGTAAGTAACATATTCTTGCTCCGACCTCGTACTGTTACATATCCTTCCGAATCCATGGTAGCCAAATCTCCAGTGTGGAGCCATCCGTTTACATCGATGATCTGTGAAGTGGCCTCCGTATTTTTGTAGTATCCCAACATTAAGTTTGTACCTTTACAAATAATTTCTCCTGCAATATTTTCCGGATCAGGAGAATCTATTTTCACTTCCATTCGGCTGGTAGCTTTACCGCATGAAGCCTGTTTGAGAGTTTCCCAGCGGCTGGAACAAATGATGGGACCACATTCTGTCATACCATAGGCAATGGTGTATGGAAATCCTATTTGTTTAAGAAAAGCTTCCACTTCTGCATTGAACGGAGCTCCTCCGATAATAATTTCATCAAAATTTCCACCAAAAATTTCCATTGCTGCCTGCCGGGCAGCTGCTTTAATTTTATCGTTAACAATGGGTACTCTCAGCAACAACTTACCTATTTTATTATCCAGTTTGGGGAGAATATCTTTTTTAATAATCTTTTCTACAATCAACGGTACACAAGCAATTACTCTCGGTTTGATTTCGGCAAATGATTGTGCAATGATTTTGGGAGACGGCATACGTGTCAAAAGTAGAGGTGTGCACCCGCAGAAAATCCGTAAAAGAAAATCGTAGACCATGCCGAATACGTGCCCCATCGGAAGCATCGAAACGATGTGATCGCCCGCTTTTACCGGAAGCATCTCGTGACAATAAGCAATGTTTGACCAAAGACTACGATAGGGTAACATCACTCCTTTGGAATAACCTGTTGTTCCTGATGTGTAATTTATAACAGCCAGCTCTTCCGGCATATCTTTACGGTAGGAGATATGTTCCGGACGAAAATTTTAGGATATCGCTGTCCATATATCTCATTACGGTGTTCATGTGCATATGTCAGTTTGTCATTGCGCGACACAATGGAGAAAATCTGTCAAAGAAGATATACCTTCAAGTAAAGGCATCCGATCTTCATTAAGGTTTTCCCATACCTGATCACCTACAAAGAGGAGTTTTGCCTCAGAGTGATTGACGATATTATGGATATTGTCAGCCTTAAATTCATGTAAAATGGGAACAATTAACAGCACCATAAGTCACGGTGGCCAAAAGGTTACAGCCCAATGGGCACTATTGCGGCCACAGACAGCGATCTTATCACCCGGTTGAATACCGGCCATTTCTAATATAATGTGAAATTTGGCTATTTTGCGGGCTACATCCTTATATTGAAGGGTGATTCCTTTGTAGTCTGTCAAGGCATCTGTTATCCCAGTTGTTAATGATGCTCTGTTCAATATAACCAATGAACCGTTGTTCTTGTTCCATTTTGTAATTTCTGCACATTCAGTTAAAAACTGCGCAAAATTAATATTCTATTAACGGAAACCGAATTCTCTCGTAAAGTTTTACGTTAAATTAACGGAGGGTAGGTCATTCTATTTATCGATTATCTAAGATAGAATGAACACAGAGACACGTTCTGCCAATATCGAAAATGATATGTGGATTTCACGTTCTCTGTGTTTTTATCATGATTTTCTATTCATTCTTAACCGTTTCCTGCTTATTTTTCTCTGAGATCAGCAGTAGTTTGTCTCCTACATGTAATTTTAGTGTGCCGTTGGGGATAAGAAATTCATCACCACGTTTGACGATCATTACTAAAGTACCTTTTGGCAAATTCATATCTTTCAGGGTGTCTGCCTCATTCAGCATTTCCATAGTAATGGTCATATCCGAAAGATCAGTATCTATCTCTTCCGGAAGTTCTACACCGAAGTCATTTCCGGTCTTTTCGAGTGGAGTGGACAAGTGTAACAAGCGTGCCACAAACGAAACACTTGTTCCTTGTACAATCAATGAAACAATCGTAATAAAAAACACGATATTGAAAATCATATTCGATCCTTCCACGTTTGCCACTACCGGATAAGTTGCGAAAATGATGGGTACAGCTCCTCGTAGCCCTACCCACGAGACAAACAAACGGGATTTTAAAGTAATCTTCCTAAATGGTAAAAGACAAAGGAATACGCTTAATGGTCGTCCGATAACGATCATGAATACTCCGATAAGCAATGCTACAACGGCAACTTCAATCATTTCGTGAGGATTGACAAGCAGTCCTAACATAAGGAACATAATGATTTGGAACAGCCAGGTCAGACCATCCATGAATGTTGCAATTTCCTTTCGGAAAGTTATTTTATGGTTACCTACCATCATGCCGGCAATGTATACAGCCAAATACCCATTACCGCGAAGCAATCGGTGATGGCAAAAGTGAAGAATACAAAAGCAATAACAGAATGGGATAAAGTGATTGGTTATCGATATTGAGCTTATTCAACATTCGGATGGCAAGTTTTCCCAGTACATATCCGGCAGCTGCACCTACCAAGAATTGGACGATGAATGAACCGATTATGTTGCCTGTACTCCCATGCCATCTGATTGAATGAATTGTATCAGGACTATGGTAAGCATATAGGCCATTGGGTCGTTGCTTCCGCTCTCCAGTTCAAGCATAGGACGTAGGTTATGTTTCAGGTTCATCTTTTGCGAACGGAGATGGCGAATACTGAAGCAGAATCCGTAGAGGACATGGTGGAGGCCAAAAGCAGGGAAGTAGTGATAGGTAAATAAATATTAGACCAGCTCATACCTGATATCCACCAGATAAAGAGCCCGGTGAAAAGAGCTGTAAGTAGTACTCCGACAGTGGAAAGCACGATACCGGGACTAGAATAGGTTTGATTTCTCTGAATTTCGTATCCATACCTCCCGAGAAAAGGATAATACTAAGGGCCACCATACCGATAAACTGGGCGTCTTTCGCGTCGTGGAACTGCAGGCCGAGGCCGTCACTTCCAAACAACATTCCTACTACGAGGAATAATAATAAGGCCGGCACTCCGAAGCGGTATCCGGTTTTTCCAACAACGATGCTGACGAATAGTAAAATAGAACCGATAAGTAGGGTGTTTTCTGCTGTAAATATCATAGGCAATATATTATAAAGTTATAAAATTGTCGTATTAATTCTCACCGTGCGAAGTTACACATTATTAACAACAAATAAAAACTCTTTTTGGATGTATTTTTGTGAAAAAAGGGAGTTAAATTGTCTAAAAAGACTAATTTTGCAAGAGATTAATCTACATTATACTTATGGATTCAAATAATCTTACACCTTTGAGGAAAGGGGTGGTGGGGGTACAATTCTTGTTTGTAGCTTTCGGTGCTACTGTACTTGTCCCCTTATTGGTCGGGCTTGATCCTTCTACAGCTTTGTTTACAGCAGGTATTGGTACGCTTATCTTTCATGCCGTTACGCGTGGAAAGGTTCCTATCTTTTTGGGGAGTAGTTTCGCGTTTATTGCGCCTATCATTAAAGCGACAGAACTTTATGGGCTGCCCGGCGCCTTATCCGGCATGGTTGGAGTAGCATTAGTTTACTTTGTGATGAGTGCGCTTGTCAAATGGCAGGGAGTGCGGGTGATTGAACGGCCTTGTTTCCTCCGTTGTCATAGGACCTGTCATCATTCTGATAGGTTTATCATTGGCCGGGAACGGGAGTGAATATGGCAAAAGAGAACTGGGGTACTGGCACTGCTTTCGTTGGTGACCGCAGTCGTCGTTTCAATGAAAGCCAAAGGGCTTTTGAAACTGATTCCTATTTTCTGTGGAATTGTAGTGGGGTATCTGGCTGCATGGATCTTCTATGGTCTGGATTTGTCCGGCGTGAGAGATGCGGCATGGATTGGATTACCGCAGTTTGTCTTTCCCAAATTCTCATGGGAGCCGATTTTATTTATGATTCCGGTAGCCATTGCTCCAGTGATAGAACACATTGGGGATGTGTATGTAGTAAACACTGTCACCGGAAAAGACTATGTAAAAGATCCGGGGTTGCATCGTACTCTATTAGGGGATGGCTTGGCATGTCTTTGTGCCGGATTGCTGGGTGGGCCTCCTGTGACTACCTATTCGGAAGTGACCGGAGCCATGTCCCTGACAAAGATAACCAATCCGCAAGTGATAAGAATAGCTGCTATTTCCGCTATCTTATTCTCTGTTATCGGTAAAATCAGTGCATTACTAAGATCCATACCTAGTGCGGTACTAGGTGGTATTATGCTATTGCTTTTCGGGACGATTGCCTGTGCGGGTATTGGTAATCTTGTGAATAACTGTATTGATTTGAGCCGTACAAGAAATATCGTTATCGTGTCTTTAACGTTGACAGTCGGTATTGGTGGCGCTGCTTTTAACTGGGGTGATTTTTCTTTGTCCGGTATCGGATTGGCAGCTTTGGTGGGAGTAGTTCTCAATTTGATATTGCCCAAAGAAGATTAAAATTGAAATGACTATAAAAAAAAATCCACTATTCGAGAAAGAAAGAATAAACACAGGACTCCTGATTCCCAGGTTCTAATATAAAAAAGATAGTGACGGTATATGATGGAAATAGTGACGGTATGGTTGTTGTATACCGTCACTATCTTACTCTTATGTTACCGTCACTATTTTGTAGAAGAGAATGTAAAATACCCTTCTGTTCCCTTATCATTTATGATAGAAACTTCACAATATCTTCATCCACTGTACTGATACCTCCGATCGAATTGCTCGATCAATACGTTCTTTACATTCGGTGAAAGGAAAGCGGGAAGAGTAGGACCCAAATGAATGTGTTTCACTCCCAAAGCCAGTAATGCCAATAAAACAATGACCGCCTTTTTGTTCATACCATGCAATGTTGTATACGATAGGTAGTTGGTTTACATCGTCCAGCCCGAAGATTTCTTTCAGTTTTAAAGCGATGACGGCCAGTGAGTAACTGTCGTTACATTGTCCTGCATCCAACACTCTCGGAATGCCGTTGATATCACCTAAAGCCAGTTTATTGTATCTGTACTTGGCACAACCGGCAGTAAGAATCACGGTGTCACCAGGTAAGCTTTTTGAGCAAATTCCGTATAATATTCACGGCTCTTCATACGTCCGTCGCATCCTGCCATTACAAAGAACTTACGGATGGCTCCACTCTTCACGGCATCCACCACTTTATCTGCTAAAGCCGTCACCTGTGCATGAGCGAATCCACCGATGAGTGTTCCGTTTTCGATGGCTACCGGTGGCTGACATTGTTTGGCATGTGCAATCAGGGCGGAGAAATCTTTCGGTTTTCCATCTTTGCGTTCGGGGATATAGTGTGCCCCCTCCAATCCGCAGGCTCCTGTGATGTAAATGCGGTCCTTGTAGCTGGCATTTGCACGTGGCGGAACGATACAGTTACTTGTAAACAGGATCGGACCGTTGAAACTTTCAAATTCCTCTTTTTGCTTCCACCAGGCGTTTCCGTAGTTTCCTGCCAGATGCTTATATTTTTTCAGTTGAGGATAATAGTGCGCAGGGAGCATTTCGCTGTGAGTATATACATCTACTCCTGTACCCTCGGTCTGCTCCAATAATTCTTCGAGGTCTTTTAGGTCATGGCCGCTTATAAGGATACCGGGATGATTACGGACACCTAGATTCACTTCCGATATTTCCGGATTACCGTAACTGTTCGTGTTTGCCTTGTCCAGCTGTGCCATTGCCGATACTCCATGCTTTCCTGTTTCCAGCGTCAGCTGAACCAATTCTTCCACTGTAATATCATTGCGGGTCAATTCGGACAATGCGTGCTGCATGAAAGCAAATATCTCCGGTGACTGATAACCCAGGTTATGCGCATGCTCTACGTAGGCAGCCATTCCTTTCAGGCCATAGTGTACGAGTTCTTTTAGTGAGCGTATATCCTCGTTAGGCGTGCGAAGCACACCGACCGTTTTTGATTTTTCTTCAAATTCCTCTTCACTCCCATTCCAAAGACATTCGTCAGGAGCATTTGCAATGGTTACTTTACCGGCGAGTTCGTTTTTCAGTTGTAGTCCTTCTTTGATTTTTCTGGTGATCGCTACTTTGTCAAAATTGGCGTTGGTGATGGTGATGAACAAAGCATCATAGATAAATTTGTCTGCTTCTTCAGAAGACTGTCCTTCCCGGCGCAGATGTTCGTTGTACACGGCGATTCCACGTACTACAAAGAGCAGCAGGTCTTGCAGGTTAGCCACTTCGGAAGTTTTACCGCACACACCTTTTAAGGTACACCCCGTACCCATTGCGGTTTCTTGACATTGATAACAGAACATACTCATAACTTTTACGTTTTTAATTAGTCCAACAGTTTATTTATTGAACGCAAAAGTAGAGGAAAGGTTTCAGCTGATTCTGTAACCAATGTTACAACAATGAATATTTTTTATCTAATACTCACATTATTCAATTCATAAATCCTTAAAACAGTTCCTATTATTGGATGAGCCGTACCAGTTCTTCTTTCTGTAAGATAGTGATATGTTTGCGATCCGCTATCAATAGTCCGTCTTCCTGCATGTGTGCCAGTTCGCGGGCGAGGGAAGGGCGGGACACTCCGAAGTAATCACTCAACTCCTGTTGCGAACGGTCGAGGGTGATATGTGTCTGTTGTTGCTGTTTGTACAGGCGGAGCAGGTACGAAGCAAGTTTCTGACGAATCGTTTTAAACGACATGAAGAAAAGTTTATCTGATAAAGTCCGTGCATAATTGGCGGAGAGATTCATATAGTTTTCCAAAAACTGCTCGTTCTTGCGGAACAAACTCAAAACACTTGGTTTAGGAAGCTCGATCACCTCTGTCGGTTCATTGGCAGTTACCTCCACCGGATAGCGGTTCTCCTCACCGAACAGGAAACAGGGGGCAATCGCTCTTGGAGCAGCGATGTCTTCCACTTTGATAAGACGTCCCGAATAATCAATCATTTCTCCACGCACGCTTCCTTTGGTCAGGATGACGAGGCGATTGCACACAGCTCCCTGTTGCGCCAGGATTTCTCCTTTCTTATAAGAACGTGTATGGAAAACTGATCTCTTCCAGATCGGCAAGAAGTCTTTCCGGAGTGATCCCTCGAAATAAGGGATTGTTGACGAGTGCAGGTATCATATATCAATAGTTATTTGAATTTTAAAATAAACGTTGTCTCTTTCTCTCGTAGTAGACGTAAGGCTCCCTCCCGAAAGGCGCATGATTTGGCGTGAGATACTAAGTCCGATTCCGCTACCGCCTTCTTTGGTCGTAAAGAAAGGAATGAAGATATGTTCTGCTATTTCCGCTGGGATTTCGGGGCCGTTGTTCTTTGATCTCGATCCATATTTCTTCCATATCATTGCAATACGCCCCGAAGCTCGATTCTACCATCCGGCTGGCTGCCGATTGCCTGGATTGCGTTCTTCAAAAGATTGATAACCACCTGGGCGATTAGGTTTTCATCCGCATACAGAATTAAGTCCGCAGGAGAAATCTCCGTGTGGAAACGGATATGCTCACATGGATGCTGATGACAGGCAAGTTCAATCATCCTTTCTATGAACGCTTTCACGTAGAACAATGACGGTTCCGGTGCAGGTATGCGTGTAAATTGCCGGTAAGATTCTACAAAAGGGCAAGCAACCCTTTTCCGGTCGTACTGATTGTTTGCAATCCGTGATTTATTTCTTCGTCTTTATTCGCTGATATTGAAAGAAGAGTGTCACAAAGAGAAGTGATAGGAGTGACCGAATTCATGATTTCATGCGTCAGAACCCGGGTCAGGCGAATCCATGAATCTATTTCCTTTTCATCGAGTTCGGTATTGATGTCGTTCAGAGCCAGAATGCGCAGATGCTCTTTGTGTACATTGATTTCTGACACACGTATGGATAAGTTAATCGTTCCCCGTTCGTTGTGAAACACCACTTGCAGTTTGTCCCGGGACGGCAGTTCTCTATTTTCTCCATGAGCGTAGTGTCTACTTTACTCAACTGATGGACATGCGTGAATATATTCAGTCCCAAAAGCCGGAGTGCCTCCTTGTTCTTCTGATAAACAGCCCCATTGTCATTGAGTACTACTAATCCTGTACTGACAAAATCGAGAATCAGCTCGTAATATTTCTCTTGCTGTGCGGTTTCAGCTTTTACGCTATATAAAATGTGGCCCACGCGATTGAGTGCCCGGTTTATTTTTGGCTTTCGGGAGTACCGTTTTCTTCGGGAAAATGAAAAGTGTTATCATTATTTTCAAGCGCGTTAATCATGAAAAGCACCTGCTTGGTGTGAGGCTGGTACAGGCGGATTTGCCAGAGTATGCTAAGTACCAGCAGACAAAGACTGACTCCCAGCCAACCGTATGATTGATGTATACCGAACCACACGGACGATATACAGAAAAGTACCGTCAGCAAGACTCTGAACCAATATTGAACACCTACTTGTTGAAGCTGACTGTCATAATCCGAATTTTTCATCTTGTTATAGAGCGTCTGCCGGGTTATTCCCAGTTGAGCGGCCACTGCCGATAGATTTCCCGCACAAGCATCGAGCGCTTTCCGTATCATCTGCACTTCCATTTCTTCCAGGGTGGAAATACTTTTCTCCTGAACTCTCCGTCCGTGGAATGGATAATTGGAACAATTCGGCGGGAACGAGCGGACTGTCATTGATGATAACGGCCTTTTCAATCACGTGTTCCAGTTCACGGATATTACCATACCAAAGGTGTGCTTTCAATTTATCTTTAGCGTCGGGAGTGAACTTCATCAATGTCTTGTCATATTGCTTGCAGAAGTGAACCATGAATCGTTCGGCCAATGGGATAATATCTTCTTTCCGTTCGCGCAGGGGAGGAATCTCCACATGAATGGTATTGATGCGATAGAGCAAATCTTCCCGGAATTCACCTTTCACTACCATCTCTTGCAGATTCCGGTTGGTTGCGCATATCAGTCGGATATGAATGGGAATCGGCGTGTTGCTTCCCACTCTCACAATGCTTCGTCGTTGGATGGCGGTCAGTAGCTTTGCTTGCAGATGGTAGGGCAGGTTGCCTATTTCATCGAGAAACAGCGTACTATTATCGGCAGCCTCGAATTTGCCGGTCCGGTCGGTGTGTGCATCGGTGAACGACCCTTTCACGTGTCCGAACAGCTCACTCTCGAATAAAGACTCTGTGATGGTTCCCATGTCCACTGCAATCATTTCTTTGTATTTGCGGTTGAAAGGAGATGAATTTCCCGTGCCAGCATCTCTTTCCCCGTTCCGTTTTCGCCCGTTATCAAGAGGTTGGCATCGGTAATGGCAACCTTTTCAATCAAAGCCCGTAGTTGTTGCATAACCTTGCTTTCTCCCCAGTACATAGGCGAGTGGGTGGTTTCTTCTTTGCGATTGCCCGTTTTCCTGTCGTTGTGCGTAGAAGCTGCTGCGGTTTGCAGTGTTTCCACCAGTTTCTGGTTGTCCCAAGGCTTGACGATAAAGTCGGTTGCTCCCTCTTTAATCCCCCGGATAGCCAGTTCGATGTCGGCATAAGCCGTAAAAAGTACGACCGGAAGGATCCGGACGTACTTTCTTTATTTCATGCAACCAGAATAATCCCTCATTGCCGGTGTTGATGCCCGATGTGAAATTCATATCCAACAATACCACTTCCGGCATTTCCTCCCTCATGACGCTCGTCAGGGTGACAGGCGAGGAGAGTGCGACAATCTTGGAAAAATAACTTTTTAGAAGGATTTGTACGGCAGTCAATACCCCTTTATTGTCGTCTACAATGATGATTGTTCCAGATTTACTCATTTTCGTTCAAGTTTGTAAAGCGCAAACTTACGAAAAAGTGAGTTATAAATCATAATTCATAAATCATAAATTCTTTTTAACCATAAACCACTGGAACTTCAATCCGAATGATAAACTAAGGTAGTCACGTGGACGGAGATAACTATTGTTTACTGCACTAATAACATACAGGTCACACGTACTTATTTCATAGAAAAAGGTTACCGACTTGGCTATAAATCTACGTTGCGGATCAATGTCATATGTCAGGCGTTGTCCCATGAAGACATGAAAACGTACTTTGCTGGAGAAACCATAATAACCTTTCGGATAACGTTCCGGTTCATTCACCCAAAACTGATCGCCAAACACGGTATTCACATAAAGCCCACAGGTAAGAGGCTCCGTCGAGAAGCCCTTTCCGATATTAATGCTCCAGGGCATATAGTTCTGCTTGAGCGTCATGGTTACTTTTGCTTTCTTCGAAGAATATTTCGGAATGAATCCGAGCAATACATCCGTTTCCCACTGATTACGTTTCCCATAATCCCATCCCGTACCGAAAGAAAGTAATCCCATGTTTCCGGCATACTGTATTTTGGAATGAGTCGGGATAATCCGTTCCCAGTTTCTGCGGAAACGGTGAACCCGATTATCGTAGCGGGTATGTTTGGTGTGCTTCGGTGTAACCGGCAATACAGAGTCCGCTCTGATGATCGTAAATGAAGACTTCCCGTTACGAAAAGTGATAATTGAATCATCTTTGATAATAAAACGGAGTGAATCAGCCTTGTAGTTGTTGATGATTGTATCCCTCTTACAGGTAGCAGACATCAGACCGGGAAGCAGGAGAAGTACGGATAATACTCCCGCGCGTAAGATATAGTTAGTATTCAACCAGTTCATATTCGTATTTTTCCGGGGTTATTGTAAATACCAGATAAGTACGGTAGATCCATGCAATCACTGGTAACATAATGTATTCCATCATCAAAAATCACGTCATCCTGATAGGTGATGTGTGTGGGCAGCCGTGCAGAACTGTATTCCCGGGTACTGTTTGACATAGTGTTGGAATACTTTTGCCACATTATCATTGAATACATCGTGTAGGGGCGTGCGTGCATACTAATGACCGTTTTTTTGAACTCGTCCCGTCCTGTTCGTTAACTCATGTTCCATAAAGGTCGAAGTCCGGTACAGGTTCAGAGTAGTCATACTCCAATGCATTGGTGTTCAGACAGATAAATTTGACGTTGCCTGCAATAAAAGAGAAGTTAGTGGGACCGAATACTGCCTTGTATGTTTCTGCTCCCGTTCCCCAAACAATCATGGTTGCCGATAAGGACGACATAAGGCACTTTCAGTCCGTTCATTATGTCCCGCTGCCAAAGAAACTCTTTGGTTAGCCCGAAGTCACTCATATCTCCTCCGTGAATGACGAAATCGATATCATTCCGTTATTAATTCTTTCACGAAATCTTCCGTTTCATCGTACCATCGTTGTGAGTCGCCCATTGTCATAAAACCGTATGGTCGTTTTACCCTGGCAGTTTGCTTCTATTCTTTTCGATATTATGTGCGTTGACCTCTGTTTCGCCGCTGATACGGACGTCATACGGATGGTAATCTATCATGCCGCATCCCGAAAGTAAAAAGCACGATAACAATACATATACATTCTTACCTCATCATCATTACTTTGTTATAGTCTAGAAAACTAGATGCAAAGATAAAGTTTTCTATTTGGATGGACAATCGGCCCATGGATAATAGAGACTGTTGGAACAATAAAAGGAGAAACTGAATAGAAATCCGTTGTCTCTAATTAGACGGTACTGTCTAATTTTTAGACAATATTCAGAAAGGTAAATGATAAACATTGATAATGAATTGTTATTCTTTTTGGCATGCTTATCTGCATTCTTGCAAAATAAAAAAACAGAAATAAAATATAATATGAAACAAATCTATTATGTCATTCGAACTTTTGCGGGGGCATGGTTCCAACGTTATCAAAATCCTCTCTTTGGGTTGGGGCTGACGATGAGCATCCTGTTGTTTGCCCGCGTGGCTTTCGAACAGAGCTTTGACAAATGCTTCAAAGATTATGATAACCTGTATCAGATCTTCTCCGTCTTTTTACGACCAATGGCGCAAACCTTTGAGCCGCAGGAAATGAACTGCGGACCGGTGGCGGGTGCCATACAGAGAACTTTCCTAAAGAAGTGGAAGCAGCCACCAGCTATTGTGTCTGGATGAGTGCCCCTCTTTATTATGGAAGTGTCCGTTTTGAAGCTAACAAAGTGACAGCCGATTCACTATTCTTTCAAACTATGGGTATCGATGTTTTGAGCGGTGTTCCGGAAAAGGAACTGATGCAGAAAGATGTTGTCTTTCTTAGTGACCGGTTGGCGCGTAAGATGTTCGACCAAGAAAACCCGATAGGCAAAGTAATCTCCTATAATAAAGAAATAGAACTGACAGTGAAAGGCACGTACGCCGACATACCCGAAAATGCTACCGTCAGACCGGATGCAGTGATTTCTCTGCCTACCGTATGGAGCCGTGGATGGGGAAACTACTCCTGGAGGGGAGGCGATAGCTGGATCGCATTTATCCGTTTTCGTCCCGGAGCAGACAAATCCGTGGTGAATGCACGGTTGAATGACCTGATAAAGAAATATCGTCCTGCGGAAGACCAGAAAGTGGTAGGTTATACCGCTTTTGTAAAGCCGATCCGTGATGTATACAGGGAAGAACCGGACGTGAAGCGGATGCGGAACATCATGTCTATCTTGGGAATAATCATCCTTTTATCGCTACCTTGAACTACGTACTGATCTCCATCTCTTCACTTCATACCGTGCCAAAGCCATCGGCGTACATAAGTGTAGGGTGCAGGCAGCGGCAAAATTGGGAATGTTCCTATTGGAAACAGCTATCATTATTCTCTTCGCCTTGCTATTGATGGGATTAATCTTACTGAACTTCCGCGACTTTATAGAAGACACAACCGCCGTTGAACTCGGAGCCCTGTTTTCTTTAGACCGTCTTTGGGTACCCCTGCTGACGGTAGCTATCCTGTTCCTCATAGGAGGAGCACTGCCCGGACGCACTCTTTGCCAGAATCCCCGTTTCACAAGTCTTCCGCCGCTACACAGAAGGAAAAAAGGATGGAAACGCCCGCTATTATTCGTGCAGTTTGCCGGCGTAGCATTTATTTGCGGACTGATGTATGTGGTGATGCTGCAATACTACTATGTCTTGAACAAAGACCTGGGATACAATCCGAAGCGCGTTGTCGTAGCCAATACTGGTTTCGGCAATAAAGAAAACCAGGACTATGCCCTGACTTTCTTCCGTGACCTGCCTTATGTAGAGTCCGTGTCCAGTGCCGATTCCCATCCCGTCTATAGTTATAGTGGAACGATGATTCAGGATGAAAGTGGACAATCACTTTTCTCCTCCCGTTTTTGCGAAATGATGGAAGACTATCCAAAGATGATGGGTATGGTTCTGAAGGAGGGGCGTATGCCACGGAATGAAAATGAAGTAGCCATCAATGAAACATACGGCGAATGGATGCACTGGGGAACAGAGCTATTGAACCGTACTGTCTATAATTCAGGCTACGTATGTAAAGTAGTGGGGAGTGATTAAAGACTTCCGGATCGTAATTTCACCAACCCGCAAGCACCCTTCATCCTGATGAGTACCAAGAATTTCGGAAACTGTGTTCATGTCCGGCTGAAAGAACCTTTTGCAGAGAATCTTCAGAAACTGAATAAAGTGTCGGCAGACGCTTTCCCCGATAAAACGGTCGATTTCCGATCGATGGAGCAGATGATAAAAGAGAGTTATAACTCCATCCGCGTTTTCAGCAATGCCACCATACTGGCGGCGGTTACCATGTTCTTTGTGATGATGATGGGATTGATAGGCTACACAACCGATGAAGTCCGCCGTCGTTCCAAGGAGATAGCCATACGCAAGGTGAATGGTTCTGAAGCCTCCGGCATTCTGGAAATGCTGGTGAAAGATGTGCTCTATGTAGCCGTTGTAGCCGTTGTGATCGGTGTAGCGGCATCATGGTACGTTAATGATATGTGGATGGATATGTTTGCCGAGCACGTGCCTGTCAGTTGGGCGGCGTATGTACTGATAGCGATTGTAAATCTTCTCGTTATCGTAGCCTGCGTACTTTGGAAATCGTGGCGGATTGCCAATGATCCGGTGAATAGCCTTAAAAGTGAATAATTAAAAACATAAATAAAAAGAGTATGATTGAAATAAACGACATCAGTAAAGTATTCCGTACTTCGAAGTGGAGACGGTAGCCTTGAATCACGTAAACCTCGAAGTGAAAGAGGGGGAATTTGTAGCCGTCATGGGCCCCTCCGGTTGTGGAAATCCACTTTGTTGAATATTCTGGGTTTGCTCGATAACCCCACCGAAGGTTCCTACCGTTGATGGGTGAAGAAGTGGGCGGATTGAAAGAGAAAGAACGTACCCGCGTGCGCAAAGGCAAGTTGGGATTCGTGTTCCAGAGCTTCAACCTGATAGATGAGCTGAACGTTTACGAAAATGTAGAACTGCCTCTTACCTATTTGGGCGTGAAAGCGGGTGAACGCAAGCGCATGGTAGATGATATCCTGAAACGGATGAACATCAGCCATCGTGCCAAGCACTTTCCGCAACAGCTTTCCGGCGGTCAGCAGCAGCGTGTAGCCATTGCCCGCGCCGTGGTGACGAACCCGAAACTGATTCTTGCCGATGAGCCTACCGGTAACCTGGACTCCAAGAACGGTGCGGAAGTGATGAACCTGCTGACGGAACTGAATTGCAGATTACATCTTTGCGGATACTTGTTTCTTTCAGACTTTCGGCATACCGTGTTGAAGGCAATCCCAAAGATATGATCATGCCCGGAAGCGTGTTTGTGTCGGAGCATTTTGCCCGTGAGACGTTTGGAGATGAAAGCCCTGTTGGTAAAGTGCTTTCTGTTGAAAAGCAAAACACACTGACCATACGTGGGATCTACAAAGATGTACCGGAAAACACGATGCTCACCATGATTTCGTGATATCTGTTCATCAGAATGGAGGATATCATGCAGGGTAACGGCTGGAATGGGAAATGATGTCTTTTATGCCTTTCCTTCGTTTGCGCCATGCTGCGGATATTGACAAGGTGAATGACAACATCCAACGGGTAATCGGTAAAAATACCGCATTAGAGTTTGATGACTGGAAAATTGAATTTAGCGCCATTCCATTGGTGAAAACGTCATCTGGCTTCTCCCGATGTGCAGAAGCGTTTGATCATATATGGATTTCTGGGATTCGCTATCTTCTTTGTGGCCATCATGAACTATATGCTGATATCTATTGCCACCCTAAGCCGTCGTGCCAAAGGAGTAGGAGTGCATAAGTGCAGTGGAGCCAGTTCCTCATATTTTCAGAATGTTTTGGCAGAGACGGGGAATCCTTGTCATTCTTTCCGTATTGCTTAGTTTCTTACTGATAATCAATGCGCGTGGTCTGATTGAAGATTTACTTTCCGTCCGTCTGTCCTCACTTTTTGCGTGGGAGACACTATGGGTGCCTTTGCTTACTATCGATTGTACTTTTCCTTTTGGCAGGTGGCATACCGGGACGGCTGTTTTCGCGTATACCAGTCACGCAGGTGTTCCGTCGTTACTCTGATGGTAAAACGGGTTGGAAACGTTCGTTATTGTTTTATACAGTTCACAGGTGTCTCCTTTTGTTTTGGGACTGCTGCTGGTAACGCTCCTGCAATACAACCATCTGATGAGCCGCGATATGGGAATAAACGTTCCCGGGACTGGTTCAGGCAGGAACCTGGTTGCCGAAAAGAAACGGTAGAGCATGTCACCGATGAACTGCGTCGCCAGCCTATGGTAGAGGGGTGGCTGTTGCCACAAGCGGAGTAATCGGACAGTACTGGACACGCGGACTGATGAGTAATGACGGTAAAAGAATCGCTACACTTAACTTTAATTATTGCAGTTATAACTATCCGAAGTAATGGGAATAAAGATTATCGAAGGCACACTCTTAAAAACAGGACGATTTATTGGTGAATGAAGAAGTTGGTACGTCTGATGAAATGGACAGATGGGGCGGTAGGAAAGAAACTGAATGATATACAGGGTACGATTGTCGGTGTCTTCCGGATGTCCGCAACTAATAGCTTCTTTTCAACTCAGGCACCTATTGTCTTGATAGGATCGGAGAATGCCAATCATGTATTTGATGTCCGTTTGAAAGAGCCGTATGATGAAAATCTGAAACGTCTGAACGAGTTTGCCGATAAGACATTTCCGAATGTAGCCTTGCATTTCAGTTCTGTAGACGGTATGATAAAGGATATATACAAGAGTGTATATCGTTTCCGTAATTCAGTCTGGATCACTTCAAGCTTTATTCTGCTGATTGTAATAATGGGATTGATCGGATATGTGAATGATGAAACGCAACGTCGAAGCAAAGAAATAGCCATCCGAAAGTGAATGGAGCCGAAGCTTCTCATATTTTGCGTCTGTTGATACGCGAGATTCTGTATGTCTCCGCTTCCTCCATATTGATTGGTACCATTGTTTCCTATTTTGTTGGAAAGGCATGGCTTGACCAGTTGCCGAACAGATTTATATGAACCCGTTATTGTTTGTGGGTACGGCGCTGTTTGTCTTATTGCTGATCGTAGTTTGCGTTGTGTTGAAAGCATGGCACATCGCCAATGAGAATCCGGTGAAAAGTATAAAGAGCGAATAAGAATATTATTATCTTTTAGGCACGGATTACACGGATTTACACGACTGCATTCATTGAATGCATAATCTTAAAATCCGTGTATTCGTGCCTAAATTTTGCCTGAATAATATATCTTTTAGCATAGCGTCCTTTTTTGCTTTATTCCGCCACTTTATCCGCTATCGGATGTTCTTTCGATACTTTCTTTATATAAATCATCAGACTGATAACTGCCGTAATAAATGCTAAAAGAGTCCGATACCGCAGACTGATCCATATTCCCTTCAGTCCCCACCAATGCGGGAATAACAACAGGCAAGGC
>VOFH01002298.1_pt1 | contig 21084 bp, 31 predicted proteins | sample 5384091 | NCBI WGS metagenome assembly VOFH01 (sample SAMN12384727, study PRJNA508395) | human gut metagenome | isolation source: healthy gut G | host: Homo sapiens
ATAAAACTGATATTTGTATTGATTGCAATTCTTTTGCGGCATTTCTGATTATTCGGTTGTCAGACTTCTGGGAAAATCTGTGATTGGTGAATAGGGAGTTACGACAGCATTTTATAAATAAGTTTTTTTCAGACAAGAGGATTTCTTAAAGCATTAAAGAACAGTTTCTGATTGCAGGAAGTAGTGCACTGGTAACGACAGTTCTGACTTTTTTGATCGCATATACCCGTGCATTATACGAATGTGAACCGGTATCTGAAAAAATTGATCGAAATGGCTGCGATGATTCCGATGCTGCTTCCAAACGATCACATACCCGGTTTGCAGTGATCTTCATTGTGCCATTTGTACGAAGAGTGGCCGTATGAACTACATTTTAGTGGCCGATGAAAAATGAAAAAATGTAGCAAACGTGCTGAAAGATACGGAACTTTCAATGTATATGTGAATTCTCTTTATGTAGCATTTTTTCACAGCAATGTTCGGAAACTTCTGACATATGGAAGTGCGCTGGTCACAGCGAAGTCATGTGCCGGAAAATTAAAAAAGTGATCGAGGGAATTGCACTGATTACGAATACGATTCCGGAATGGTACTTGGACTTGCGTTCCTGTTCTGTTTTTCGGGAACCAGTCTGCAAAGTACATTCTGATCCTTGTTCTCTGTAACATGATCCACTATTTTTCGACTGCATTCTGATGATGAAGGAATCACTGGCGAAGTTAAATGGTTCCTGGGAAACGACAGCGATGCTGATGGGAGATAACTGGATCAAGACGATTATCCGTGTTGTGACACCGAATGCTCTGTCAACGATCATCAGTGTATTCAGCTATTACTTTATCAATGCGATGGTAACGATCAGTGTGGTCATCTTCTGGCAGGAGCAAGGACAATGGTCATTACGACGAAGATCAAGCAGCTTCAGTATTATAATAAATACAATGAAATCTTCGTATTATCACTCTTTTTGACAACATTACCGGCGCCGATTCTGACATCATTTCTAAATTTGTCTCGATATTACATCAGATGATATTTGAGTCAATAGTATAAAAAAAATCAACATAAAATCAAAAAATCACATTGACAATAAAAATGAATAAAAAAGTGTAAAAATTTCACAAATAATACTGCTGTAAAAATGCCAGATAATATATCATTTATCATAATTAAATTGTGCAAAAATATATGGTTGAAGGAGGAAATTTAAATGAAAAAGAAATGTTTTGCAATGTTAATGGCGGTAGCAATTGTTGTAATGTCCATAGTTGGATGTGGCGGTTCAGATAATAAAAAAGCAGCAGAGCCAGACAAGAAGACAACACAAAGCAATGAAAAGAAAGAGGAGAAAGATTCCAAAAAGAATCACAGGATGCAGGTGAAGTAGTGGAAAGCTCTGATGCGTTAAATGTTGCAGAAGATACATTCCAGATGGCTGATCTCGTGACAAAAGTCGGAGGAGCAGATGCGGATATGATTGCACTTTGGGAGCAAAAGAGGCAGCAGCTTCTTATGATACAAAGTTATTTGGAGCAGATGTAAAGATTGTTGTAGAAAGCAAAGATGGAAATGTAGCAAGTGCGCAGCTTACATTCCCGTCTGTTGCAAAAGATTCTCTGGTTAATGCAATTTCAGAACAGCTTGGAGCGGATGGTACTGAGGAAGCCGATAAGACAAGCTGGAGTTACGAAGACAGAAACGTTGTGTTAACAGAAGGCGATCAGGGAAATGTTGTTACGATCAGCAAATAGTTAACGTATGATGAAGAAGGGATGCAGCTATGGGAAAATATGTAATGGAAAGACTGTTTAAAGTTTTTAATATTGCAGGAATGGCCTTTATCTTTGTGGGGGGGCATACCGGATATATATCCGGCAAAGATATGCTGTATCAGCTACTTCTTTTTGTAATTGTATACTGCTTTATGACTCGTACATATGAAGCTTTTGAAACACAGACAAAGAAAAGCATGGAATTGATATATTCGCAGGGGCTTGCATTGTTTCTGGCGGATGCAGTTACATATCTGACAGGATACGTTACAAAAACGAGTATAAATGATATCTGGATGATGCTTCTTAAGTTAGTGGCACAGACTGCATTTGCAGCTATATATACACTGGGAAGCAACCAGATTATGTGCCATCTGTATGGAAAGAAAGAGGCAGCTGTTCTCTATGGAAACAGTGAAATGTTTGAGAAAATGAAAGACTTAAGACATATGTCAGACTGGATTCATGTAAAAATGTGGATCCGGGTTCTTGAGGTTACACCGCAGACTTTAGAACAGTTAAAAGATGTGGATCTTGTTATCCTGCAGGAAATTGACAGAGTACAGAAGGATCAGATTCTCCGGTATTGTGCTGCAAATGGAATAGAAGTTTATCTGAAACCAGAAATGGAAGATGTACTGATGTGCAGCATGAAGTCGGTGTCTGTAAATGGTACTATGCTGCTGCAGATTGGAAATAAGAATGAAAGACCGGTGTATGAGCTGGTAAAAAGAATGATGGATATCTGTATATCGGTAGTGGGGCTGGTCCTGGCATCGCCGGTTATGCTTATAACAGCCGGATTGATCAAAGCACAGGACAGAGGAACTGTTTTATACAGTCAGAAGAGGCTGACAAAAGATGGAAAGATATTTGAAATTTACAAATTCCGCAGTATGAAGATGGATGCGGAAAAAGACGGAAAAAGCAAGACTGGCAGAAAAATCAGATGACAGAATTACAACGGTTGGAAAATGGATCCGCATGACACGAATTGACGAACTTCCACAGTTTATCAATGTGTTAAGAGGTGATATGAGCATTGTGGGACCAAGACCGGAAAGACCGGAGCCTGGCAGAAAAATACACAGAAAAAATCCGGAATTTACAAATGCGTCTGAAGGTAAAGGCCGGAATTACAGGATTTGCGCAGGTTTATGGAAGATATAATACACCGGCCATTGAAAGCACAGATGGACGCTTATTACATCAGAAAAGCATCGGTACTTATGGATCTGCGTCTGATTCTGGCAACAGTGAAAGTCTTTTTTTGAAAGAAAGTTCGGAAGGTGTCGTAACAGAAAGCAAGACGGGAAAACAGAGCAGAAAACAAAGCGTATAAGATGATAAAGGAGAGAGACTGCATGAGATTCAGCGTTGTGGTTCCTTTATATAATAAAGAAAATTGTATCCGCATGACATTGGAAAGTGTAAAAAACAAAGCTTTAAAGACTATGAGGTAATCGTGGTTGATGACGGATCGACGGATCGCTCGCTTGAAGAAGCCAGGAAGATAAAAGTGAAAATATAACAATCATCCATCAGCAGAATCAGGAGTATCCGTTGCAAGAAATACAGGAATCTTACATGCGCAAGGACAATATATCGCATTTCTGGATGCGGATGATGAATGGGAACCTGATTATCTGAAGACGATCGATCACCTTATAGAAAAAATATCCGGAAAGTGATATGTATGTCACTGCGTACAGAGTAGATATGGGAAATGGGAAAAGCCATTATTCAGCGAGACTGACTCCGGCAACCGGATGTCTTGAAAGTTACTGGCTTACCTATCAGTATGCTTATGATTTTGTCTGGACATCGGCGACCGTGATCCGGACATCGGCAGTCTTAAAGCCGGATTATTCAGACCGGGAGAAAAGATCGGACAGGATCTTGATCTGTGGTCAAGAGTAGCCAGAAATAATCCGAAGGTTGCATATTCTTCCGAAGTCTGTGTGAATTATCACAGGATGGCAGAAGCGAATGCCAGAACAAGGGTAAAAGTAGCAAAAAGCAGATGCGTTTATAAAGAATCTGGAAGAAGAGCTTGAAGATTCTGCGCATAGTAAGAAAGAACTTGCAATGATTCAGCGCAAATACAATATGAAGATGACAGTATATATATACCAGTATTCTTGCGGGAAATAAGGCAGAAGCCAGAGAAGCAAAATGAAGAGGTGGAAGGGGCAGTTGTCCCGGAAAGCAAAGATGGTACAGGCCGGGCTTAAGATTGCCAGGATTATGCCGGATTTTTGTATTGCGGATGGTATGCGGCCAGACTGAAGGTTTTTCTAAAAATGGAGTGATGGTGTGAGTAGATAGGCTATTATGGGAAATGGTGTTACAGAGGAGCTGTAATGGCATGGAACTATGGAATGAGTAAGATATTCGGCATCCAGAGGACGAAAGAGATTCAGACAAGAATTCATTTCCATAAAAAATTGATCTGTCATGTCCGAGGAAACTGAATGAGAAAATTCTGTGGACGGAATACAATACGGATGGAAAGATGAGAAGTCTGCTGACGGATAAATATGAAGTCCGTAAGTTTGTGGAACAAAAGGGATATAAAGATACATTGGTTCCTCTTCTGGGTGTGTATGACAAAGCAGAAGAAGTTTCATTTGACGGACTTCCGAAAAATTCGTATTAAAAAGCCACACATGGTTGTGATATGAATTACATATGTGTGGATAAAAACAAATTAGATAAAAAAGAACAGAGAAGATTAAAAAAATGATGCATTTCTGCTTGAGCTTTCATATAGCTTATTTATCACTGGAAATGCATTATCGCGATACAAGGCGCCGCATTATCTGTGAAGAATATATAGAAGCAGAAGGCGGACTCCCGGATTATAAATTTCACTGTAGTAACGGAAAGTCCGCTTTATTCTTGTTTGCAATCAAAAAGGTGCAAAAAGGTACAAGAATGTGTTTGACAGAGACTGGAAGGAACTGGATGTTGTGGAAGGAACAGAGGTTGACAAAAATCCAGTAAAGCGGCCAGATAAGCTGGAAGAGATGATCTGTATGGCGGAAAAGCCGGGAGAGGGAATCCCGTTTGTACGAGTGGATCTATATCTGGCAGATGAGAAAATCTATTTCGGAGAGATGACATTTACACCGGCTACGGGTGTGCTGTCTCATTTTAAGGATGCTTTTCTGGAAGAAGAGGGGAAGTATTGTGTAACTGAGAAGGAATAGTATATCCGATTCGAGAATCGGAGTTTCATGGGAGCACTCCCTGAGTCAATATGATATGAAACGAAAAAGAAAGGAGAAGAAGTAAAAAGAAGAAAAGCAAAAAGAAAGGAGTAAGAGATGAAAAAATTACTAACAGGAGCATTGGCAGCGGTGTTATCGATATCTTTGTGTACGCCGTTGGTATATGCGAAAGACAATGTCGAGACGAAGACATTGAAAAGAGTAACTCCGGCAACCCGATGCTTGGGTTTGATGAGAACGGAGACATTCTTTACGGCGGAGATCCGTCGGTTCTGGTTGACGGCGACACCGTATATTGCTACGTAGGACACGATACCTCAAGCAATGAGTCTTACTGGATGCCGGACTGGAGATGTTATTCTTCCAAAGACATGAAAAACTGGACATATGAAAGCAAGATCATGAACAGTTCGGATATCAAAGGAGGTGATAACCATGAGGCCTGGGCAGGACAGGTGGCAAAAGGTTCTGATGGAAAGTATTACTTCTATTACTGTACACAGTTTTCAGATGGAAAAGGAGTCGGAGTCGGTGTTTCGGACAGTCCGACAGGTCCGTTTAAAGATGTGAATCAAAAGCCGCTGGTAAGTAACAGCCAGACCCCGAACAGCGTACATTCATGGGAAGATATCGACCCGACTGTATGGATCGAAACTGATGAAAATGGTGTGGAACACAGATATCTGGGATGGGGAAATACAAGATTCTTCGTATGTGAATTGAATGAGGATATGATATCGGTAAAAAGATCAGGATGGCAATCCGGATAATCTTTCTGTCGGATATGGCAAAGGAAATGATATCGTAATCGGAAAGATCAACGATTTCAGGGACACAGTTATACGGAAGCACCATGGTATTACCGTCAGAAGGATGAAAACGGCAATTATTATGGCAAGTACTATATGTTCTTTGCATGTGACTGAGAGAGCAGATGGCATATGCTACGACCGATGACATCATGAGCAATGAATGGGAGTTCGGTGGAATCATTATGGAACCTTCTGCAACAGCCAGATGGCATACACAAACCACATGGCAGTATTTGATTTCAAAGGGACAGACATATTTCGTATATCATGACGGAAGCCTTCCACACGGAAGCGGATACCGCAGAGTTGCATGTTGTGAGCCATTTACGATCAATGAAGACGGAACGATCGATCCGATCAAAAAAAGACCGCAACAGGACTTACCGGAACAGCATCACAGATTACAGATTCCGATGGCAATTACATTTCTCATAAATCATTCGTGAATACACTGCTGGACGCAGACTATCCGATCACAGGAAAAGCACTTCAGGTTGATTTCTATAAGGATGGCGAAGAAAGCAGCTGGGAGATCAATCCTGGAAAATCCAGCAAAAAGACGAATATGTATCGATTGAGTCGAACAACAAACCAGGACTCTATATCACGGCACAGGATCCGAAAACGGTGTGATCACACCGGTACTGTCACAGGATGTAAAAAGGAACAACTGCCGAAGCCGAGAGCATGACATTCCGTACCTTAAAAGGATTTAACGGAAGTGGTGTTACATTCGAAAGTGTCAGATATCCGGGTTATTATCTGACAAGTAAAAAGCGGAGTCCTTTCCATGACACAGGATCCGTCTGACAAAGACGCAACATTCTTTGTATCTACAGATACAGAAATTAAATCAGGAAAAGCAAGAAAGACAAAAACGTATGTACACAGTCGGAGAGAAACTGAAGACAAAACGATATCCGTATTCAGTTATATCTTGAGACAGGCAAAACGGTTAAAATTACGGATTATACAACGAATGCAGATAAGATTGACATGACAACGACAGGTAAGAAGACACTGAAAGTGACATATGAATACAACGGCGAAGAAGACTGACAATATTCAGATCACAGTTGTTGATTCCGCATATAAAAAGAAATAAAAGGTCCTGATGGAAAGGAGAAATTGCTATGGAACGGAAAAAAGTAATGTCTGCAGCACTTTGCAGGTGCACTCGTAATTACCATGATGGTTCCACCGCATCTGGCATTCGCTGCAAAGTCCGCAAGTCTGGACGGACTGGTAGGTGAGTGGACATTTGAGAATGAAACACTGGAGAATGATGTAGAAGGAGGAACCGCTGCATCTGCAATCGTAACAGGTCTTGGTAATTATTCCGGAACTGTTACCACACAGAAGACAGAAACGGCGGAAAAAGCTGTAAAACTCGGAGATTATGGACTGAAACTGAACCAGCAGGATCTGGGAGATAACTTCACAGTATCTATGTGGCTGAAACCGGATGGAAATATCAGCGATAACCAGGAGCGTATTATTCCTCGGATACCATAATCCGGAAAAATGGCTGGCTGTGCAGGCGATGAAATAACAACAGTACCACCAGATCTGGGCAAATGGTAACGGATACAGTGGACGAAATGGGCAAATAAAGACCTCAGTGCAGAGTGGCACTGTGTAACAATTACCGGCGACAAAGATAATGTTAAAGTATACGTAGACGGAGAGAAGACTGCAGAGAATAAGACGAGTGCACCACTGACCAGGAAGCAACCAGGACATTTACGTCGGTGTTACAAACTGGGACGGAGAATTCACCGGATCTGCAGAGATGACATTAAAGTTTATAACAAGACTCTGATGAAGGAGAAGTATATCAGTTATATGATGATTCTTCCAGCAGAGCCTTCTTGAAAAAAACGGAATTGGAAGCAACAAAATCTCTGAACATGGTTGTCGGAAGAGAAGAGAACATCGAAGTGAACGATGCCGGCGGTAGTAAAGCAAATCCTTCTGTTGCATATGTGACCGATAATAAGGATATTGCAACCGTAGACGAGACTGGAAAAGGTTACCGCAACCGGAGCCGGAAACAACAAAAGATCACAAACAAAGGTTACGCTTGGCAGTACGACGAAAGAAGCTGTGACTGAAGTAATGGTAAAGAGTGGACTGGAAAAAACCTGAAAAGCAACATACTCTTTCGAAGACAATCTGACGAACAGTATTACTAGATAAGGACGCAACAGCAGTTACAACAAAGCTGACTTGTTTAAGATGTTTGTATACGAAGAAGGTAAAGAGCGGAAAGGCCGTAAGATTAGGAGACACGGACTGAAACTGGATGAAGAATCTCGGAAAAGAATACACGTATCTGCATGGAGTAAAACCGGACGGAACACTGGCAGAGAACCAGGGCAATACTGTTCCTCGAGATATCACAATCCGGAAAATGGCTGGCAGTATCCGGTAAAAGACCGGAACGAACACATGCAAGATCTGGGAAAATGGAAATATTTCACAAGTGGTCTACATTCACGGTCCCCGGAGATTAGTACAGAAGGATGGCACAATATCACACTGTCCGGAAAGAGCGGACAGGTAACTGCTATATAGATGGCATCAAACTCGGAACCATGATTCCAATGATCCGTTAGACGGAGAAAATCAGGGAATCTATCTTGGAGTTACCAACTGGGATGCAGAATTGAAGGTCGATTGGTCGATGAAGTCAATGTATACGACATTGCACTGACAGAAAAAGTACAGGAACAGAACAAAGCAGATTATACCCAGATGCTCAGGAAAAACTGGAAAAAGCAGTTACAGATGAGAACCTGCTTGAAAGAACGACAGTCTGGATAATGTAAAATATGACCTGACACTTCCTACAGAAGATAACAAGCATGACGATCCACATGGACAAGTTCTGATGAATGTGATCAGGACAGACCAGAACCGTAACAAGCCCGGCAGAGTCCAAAAGAAGTTACACTTACTGCAACAGCAAAATCCAGAACTGGAAGCATCCAAAGAGATCAAAGTAACAGTAAAAAGCACTGGAACGTGCAGAACTGGATAACTGATCAAGTCACAATCAATTGATACAACATATTGTACAACCGTATCGGCAGACCGCCTGAAGAAGCGATTCGGGAAGCTTAAAGATGCAGACAGCTTTGATACAAAGTGATGCAGCATATACCAAACTGAACAAAGCCATTGCAGGTCTTGCCTATGTAGAAGAATATGTAGATCCATTCAGCGTAATCGATCCGGAAGCACCGGAGACCACGAAAAAAATGAAAGTCGGCGAAAGCGAAAAACTGTTTACAATTCCGGACAGTGTAAAGGACATGGTTGATGTTGAATATGTATCCGACGACGACAGTGCAGCTACTTATGTAGATGGAACCGTAACTGCATTAAAAGGAAAAGTAACCGTTACAGCAATCGTTACAGCAAAATATGACAGCTATGCCGTATGCAGAATATTCGACAGCACTGGATGTTAGATCAGACCAGTGCAAAGGAAGAAACTTAAGGTCACTAAGAATCGGAAAGCTATAAAGGTGTGGTGGCGAAACAGCAACAGTAACTGTAGAAGCAAGAAGGAAAAAAGACCTGAACTATCAGTGGGAATACTGCAATGCCAACTCTAATACCTGGAGAACTTCTACCATGACAGGCAGCCAGACAGCATCCTATCAGCGTACCTGTAGCAAAGTGGCGTGACGGCCAAGAAATACCGCTGCGTGATTACGGACGGATATGGCAACCAGGTAATTTTCTGATACAGCAACAGTTACGATTGGTGCAACAAGTGACCACCAGTGATCGAGACACAACCAGTCAGCGTAACTGCAGCAAAAGGTGATACTGTATTATTCGAAGTCACACTGAAAGCAGGTACCGGAGAAGGTGCAACTTATCAGTGGGGAATATTGTAATGCCAACTCTAATACCTGGAGAACTTCTTCCATGGGAGATGAACGGAAAATAATCTGATTGTACCTGCAGCAACATGGCGTGACGGCCAGCTGCGTGATAACGAGACCGACGGAAGAATCGTAGTTTCAGATGTGGCAGTTATGACTGTAAAATAAACCGTCAACCGAAACAAACAGATGGAGAAATGCTATGAAAAGAAAATATGTAAAGAAAGCAGTCTCCTTCGGTCTGGCAGCTGTTACGGCCCTCGGCCTTGCAGGGGCCGGCAGCAGGCAACCAGGCGATAACATAGATACAAAACTTACAATCAAAGAAGCGCAGATAATCAGCTCCTGACCGGTGATCTTACTCAGTTAGTATTGACAGTGCGGATGCAGATCAGCTAGTGTAGGAGATGCCAATCCTGCATATGTATCAGTAAAGGGAAATAAGTTAAAAGTAACACGCCCATATGCAGGAAAGGGCAATTACAAATTTATTCTGACCGCAACGGTCACGAATGGAAGTGACATCGACAAAGCAGAGCTTTGATCTGACGACCGCAGAAGGAACTTCTGCAGATACCAAAGCCGGATATGTCTATGTGTTTTGGTAATGTAAAAGGTTCCGATGTACAGCAGCTTCATTTCTTCTTAAGTGAAGATGGACTGAACTGGACAGCATTGAATGGTTTTCACCCATTGTTTGAAGTGGGGAAACCGATTATGCGGACGATATTGAGACTGTACACACACAACTACGCAGTGAAAGCCGGTACGGATATAAAGTCAACCACATCTGAGATGCATCGGTATTATTCCCATTTGAAGGAATGATCAGGTGTGCGTGATCCTACCTTATCAGAGGTGCAAGAAAAGAAGATTCCCGGAAAGGTGTGGATCCTGGCAACAGACCTGGAATACAATGGCATCCAAGTATTGGCGGCAATCTGAGCAACAATTCCGTAGGAAACTGGGGAACGATGTCAACGCCGGAAGTACAAAACTTTTTCGTATATGAGACGGAAGACTGGGGTGCACTGGGAAAGAAGATAGCATTTTTGATGTAGGAAGCGTGAGGATTTGATGCCGGGGGCAGCATGGGCACCGGAAGCAGTTTACAACCGAAAGACAACGATCTTGTATACCGGCCCTGCCGTGTGGGAACAGACGGATATGCAAGAAACAGATTATATTGTAACGAGACAAAGATTTCAAGACCTTCGGACCGACCAAGATGTATGAGGAAAGCCTTCTATCTGAAATGGGGCAAGCTTGTATCATCGAATGACGGATACGGCAATATCGACACATCCCAGTTATGGGTAGCAGATGAAGACGGAAATCCATATGGAACACTGTACAAATGTCGTAAAAGATGAAGACGGATAATCACATCGAACTTATGAGTGCGGATACAGTATTGAACTAGATGTTGATTATGACAATTCAAATCCAGACAGGATCACTCCATATACAATGAATGGGAGAAAAATTATTCCGGCCTTGGGAGATCTGAGCGGATTAAATGACTTCAGAAAGCAGGAAATGAGTATGGAACTGGTTCAAAGACGAAAGTACAAGGAAACCATTTCAAATACATTTCCCAGAAGAACATGGAAAAAAAGTTGAGCCATGAGGGGGCGACGATGTTTAAGTTCAATGACCGTGACGAATGGTGCATCATGATTGACTATTATGGCAGCTGGTGTGCAGTATGAACCATGCTCTAACGATCTTTCGAGAAGCGGACGGCGTAAAGACGACAAGCGGATGCAAGGAAGAACTGGCGGCGATGTAGGATGCCACGGAGGATGATCCCTGTTACGGCAGAAGAATACAATACTCTGATCGATACAACGCAAGATCCGACGGTGGATAGTATCATAAGATTGAATATATCAATTGCGATAGAGAGCTGGAAGATATTAAAACAGATCAAAGATCAGTTGGAAGATAACACACTGACAGACAGCCAGAAAGAGAGTCTGAATCAGGCACTGATCCGAGGCGAACAGTCTTTCAAAAAGTACCGACGGTGGATACAGATACGGTAGAAGCGATCAACAACAAAAGTAGACTGTATCACTAACCCGGTGAAGATCACACTTTCAAAAGAGGCAGTAACACTAAGGCTCTTCCGAAACGGTGGAGGCGACTGTAACTCAAAAGGAAAAAAGATGACCTGGAAGAGTGCGGATAAGACAGTGGCAACCAATAAAGATGGAAAGATCACAGCCGTTGGAAAAGAATCTACGTTTGTATTTGCAAAGGTAGGAAAAGAAAACTGGCGAAGATTAAAGTCAGCGTAAATAATAAGGAGGAGCTTTATGCGAAAAAGGGAAAGATAGACGCTTATTATCGATTACTTTGCTTGGGGCTAGCGCTTACGCATCGAGTGTAGTTCAGGCGGCTCCTCTGTCGGATACGGGTAGAGAATGAGAAACTCGAATATCTTGGCATATATCCGCTTACGGAAGATGTACAGGATCATTCGGGCAATGAGACGGCGCAGAATGCAGAACTGAAAGGAACAGGTGCAGTGTTCAAAGATTTAGCACTGTATCTTCCGGGAGGAGCAGCAAACAGCAGCGCCGGCTGCGTGGAACCTTAAAGGGAATGTTGACGGACAGAAACATTACCCTCGACCATCTCCGTGCTGGTTAAAGAATGAGACTGGTGCCGGGGATTATGCGGCAAATGTTCTTTGAAACGGTAAGAACAGTAGCGGATATCCGTCACAGTACTGGCTATTCTTGAACCAGGGCGGCAAGATGAAGGAATCACGAATTCATTATCAGCAGGTTCACCGTGGTCAACGGAATACGGGAATCACTCCGACGAATTCCGCTAACGGAATCAGCGGACCAACGACCGACAGCAACTGGGCAATGTATACAACGGTAATCACAGAAGACAGCATTACCGGATATTACAACAACCAGAAGATCGGTACTGTGAAGACATCCAATAAGGTAGAAAATTTCGAGAAAATCTTCTTGCATATATTGAAAATCTTTCTTATCCGGACAAATTTTATAAAGGCGGCGTAAAAGAGCTTGCTATTTATAAAAACGAACTGACCGAAGCACAGGTAAAAAAGAATTATATGCCGGAGAAGCACTTGAGATGGCAAAAGAAAATCTTACGATTGCCAATGACAGTGCGATCACGGATGACATCCAGCTGCCAACATCTGACGGCGGCGTAAAAGATCAGCTGGTCTTCCAGCAATCCGAGATCCTGAATGAAAAAGCGTGAGATTACAAGAGGCGAAGATGTATGAGGAACACAGGCGCAACGCTGACAGCAAATATTATCTGTGGATGACTATACTGTTACAAAGGACTTTGGCAGTTCTGTAGCAGAAGCATTAGACAGCCGATGTTCCTGCATCTTGCTTACTATCCACTGGAAAAGGGATACCAAAGATGCTTCCGGCAATGACAGAGATGCAGAATTAAAGCTGACAGAACGAACTTTCATGACGGAAGTCTTTCACTCTCCTGGGCGGACATCCGGAAGGATGCAGCTTATGTAGAACTCCAAAGGGAATGTCTGATGGCAAGAATACCGTTACATAACTCTGCATGGCTTAAGAACTAGACAGGAAGCGTGGCACTATGCGGCAATGTTCTTTGGAAATGACAAGAACAGTAATGGATTTCCGACACAGTACTGGCTTTTAAACCCGGCAGCAAACTTATGGACAGGATGAGTCCGTTATTACAAACAGCGGAATGAACGGCACCGTACATCACAGAGTATGGTATCTCTCGACAAATTCCGCAAAATGGTATTGCAGGACCAAAGACGGAAGTGACTGGGCAAAAATATACAAACCGTTAAAAAAGAAAACAGCATTACCGGATACTACAATGATCAGAAGATCGGCAACCGCAGAAGTTACGAACAAGTAGAGAACTTCGGAACAGACCTTCTCGGCATACATCGGAAAATCTTCTTATTCTGATATGTTCTATAAAGGAAGTGTCAAAAGTAAAAGATCTACGATGGAGCACAGTCTTACAAACAGGTAAAAAGTGATTACTATAACGAAACATTAAAAAAGCAGCAAAAGACGGACTCCATTGGTGATACCAGTGCAGTAAAGAAGACCTTACACTGCCGGCGACACTGGATAATGGTGTGAACGTCAGCTGGGGAGACAAACAAACTTCTGTGATCACTGCAGAAGGAAAAGTAACTCGTCCGGAAGAAGGAAAGACTTCCGAGACAATCACTGACAGCAACCTTAAGCCTGAACGGTTATACAAGTAACGAAAGAATTCAAGTAACCGTTGTTCCATGGAATCTGGATGAAGACCTTGCAGAAGCTGCAGCACAGTTAAAGCTTGAAAAAGTCATTTTCGAAGATGGAACTTCGGAAGAAGGAAAATACGGAGGCTTGATCACATGGAAATCATCTGACTGACAGTGTTCTTTCTGATGCCGGGAGCAATCGTTTCAACCGGAAAGCTGGAAAAAGGCAATCAGAAGGTAACATTAACAGCAACCTTAAACCTGAATGGCAAATCCGTAGAAGCCATTCAAGATTGAAATGGAAAGAGTTCTACGGTTATATCATGAGTTATGTAACCGGTAATAATGACCCTGACCGGAAGTCTGCATCTGCATACAGCACGGACGGAACAAACTTTACGGCACTGAACTCTAACACAGGAATCTTATTTGCAACCATTGATACCAATAACAACAATAAGAACTTAACGACAGGAATCGCTTTACAAGCCCATATCTGTTCAGAAAGGCAGACAGGCTTCGGATTCACACAGCAACACAAACAACAGCAAAAAATCAGTCTAAATTATGACTCAAAAAGACCTTCTTACCTATGGGAGAGAATGGTTAAGGACGAATACAGATATCGGTAATCCGTTATCTACAGGTCGTATATGATTCAAAAGCCGGCGCATACCGTGTGAACTGGACATGCAACGGGTAAAATATTCGAACCTGACAGAAGATCTTACAACACTGGAAGCACCACAGGCATACGATTATACAGAAAAACAACCGAAGGAATCAGACAATTCAGAGGTGCTGTAACAGGTAATGATCGGTGTTAAAAGCAGAATATGATAAGATCATTAACAAAATTCACAAAAGTAACCAATACAGGAATCAGCGTGGTTAAAGATGTAAACCGTAAAGAGCGGGAAGACGTAGAACTTCAAAATCCGTTACAGCATATTACAGTGACGGTTCTACTGCCAACATGGAGTTACGCATGGAATACAGACGGCATTGATTTCAGTAAAGCAGGTACTTATACCGTAAATGGTACGGTAAAATAGACCGAGTACCAACCCATTGATTGAGCAGAGAGCCGATCCGCAGATTAAGTATGACGGAAGATACAAAAGCTTATTATTTCATTGTGCTTCTTATCCGGCATTCTACAATGCGGACAACGGTTATGACAGAATTATCCTGCGTAAGGCAGACACGATCCAGGGACTTTCAGACGCAGAAGGAGGACTGGAAAAAAAATCGTCAATCTGGAAAGCACCATCTACAGGTAAGATGGCAAGACACGTTTGGGCACCGGAAATTCATAAGATCAAAGGAAAATGGTATGTATGCCTTTTGCAGCCGGCGATTCCGGCAACATCTGGAATATCAGGCCATATGTCCCGGTATGCCAGGGAGATGATCCATACGATGCATCTTCATGGGTACAGGCAGACGGAACACAGAGATCACAGCTACAAGTGAAGAATCCGCATACTTCAAACACATGTCACTGGATATGACATACTTTGAACCTATTGGAAAACATTATGTGATCTGGGCAAGATATTATCGGACAGTCTACTTTACATGCAGAATTAACTTGGACAAACCTTGGGAAGAAGGCCAGGGAAAGTTATCATGCTTACAACTCCGGAATACGGATGGGAGCATAATGTAGAGCGATGTAAAATGAAGGACCTACGATCCTGAAACACGATGGAAAGATCTTCCTTGCATTCTCAGCAACCGGAACAGGTCCGGAATATTGTATCAGACTTCGACCGCAGATGAAGATGCGAATTTGATGAATCCGGAATCATGGACAAGACTTATCCGGTTCTTGTCACTGGGCGTACCGGGAGAATACGGACCAGGACACAACTCATTATTCACTGTAGATGAGAATGGAAATGCAGTATTGTAGATACCATGCGCACGTTCGGAAGAGTGTTGGCAAGAATCAGTGTCAGTGGTCAAGTGCAAGCTCTCTGTATATGCCGTCATGCAAGAGTAAAACGTGTACTGGGCAGCAAGACGAACACCAATCCTGAATATGAGTTGAAGAGTTAAATGATGCATATAAAGAATGTAACGGTTCGAGTAATCAGAGAAGAGGACAATGGCGAAAGAAGAACTTGGTAACTTATAGAAAACTTCCGGGAAGAACTATGTAGAGGAAAAATCGGAGACAATAGGAGAATTTACAGTAAAGCAACCGGAGTAGTTGCTCCGACCCATAAATGGAATACAGCAATGCTACTCCAAGTAAGTGGTATGCATCTTCTGCGGAAGGAAGCAAGACAGACACCGTAAAAGCAATAGAAATACAGAGACGCTGGTGAAATACTGCTGTACCGTAACCGATAAAAACGGAAAGACAGTTACATCTGTTAAGTTGTGGCAGTAAAAGCGGCAGAAGCTCGGCCGGACTGGCTATTGTAAGCCAGCCGGTAAGTGTGAATGCAGCAAAGGGAACCATGACAGAATTCAAGGTGCAGGCAAATCGAGAAGGTCTTACCTATCAGTGGAATATCGTAATGCATCTTCCAACAAATGGAGAACATCTTCTATGGAAGGCAATCAGACCGATACGATTAAAGTGGAAGTCGAAACTGGAGAAACGGACAGAAATACTCGCTGCGTGATCAAAGACGCAGAAGGCAACATGCTGACATCCGATGCAGCGACACTGACAAAGTTACCCAGTAAATTCATTTGTAATCCAAGGGGGATGGGACAGAACGTAAAAGGCAGGCCTTAGTTCCATCCTTTGAAAATAATCGAAAAGGAAACTATCGAACGATTTCTTGCGCTCTTGTAAGGTGCGGCAGCTAGCAGTGACACTGCTTCCGGCTTTCTGTAAAGCAGAGAAAGCAGTGACGCACAGGAAGTAACGGAACTCCGAAGCAGAAAGTGATGGCAGGAATATGATATGTCACATGCAGACGGAACAGCGCCTGAACATTTCCGGTAACGGAAATAATGCAAACAATTGGGAATCACAGATTCAGATTTCACAAGAAGAAGCGGGGAAAACGTTCTGAATTTCTCCGGAATTCGGAAAATATGTTGAGATTCCGGCCGGATTGATCGAAGAAAACTTCACGATCGAAATACATTTAAGACAAGAAAAAGGTGAGCAACCAGTGGTTATTCTGTCTTGGTAACAAAGTCAGCACATGTGCCAAATGTAAATTATGTATTCTTCTGCCCGACACAGGAGGAAATGGTAACAACAAGATAAATATCCGTGCGGGATTAAAAGACGGATCCAAAGAAGTCTTGCACAGGATGGAAAGATTACAGAGAATGCTTACAATACTGTAAAATATGAATTCAATGAAGGTGTAGTAAGTGTATACCTGAATGATACACTGATCGAGACAACAGACAGTGGATATTCCATCAGGACATCTCTCAGCAGAACAGACGGAACTGCACTGGGATATATCGGAAAAATCTGTACAGCCCCGGACCCGGCTTACAAGGGAACATTAAAATCATTCAAATTATCTGCAACAGAGAAAGATCATTCCGATGAAGCAAAAGTTGCAGAAGCAAAAGAAGCCCTGATACTTCCATATAACAACAACCGATCAGGCTGTATGGAAATATCACACTTCCTACGGGGAGCAGGTGACGGCGTTGCCGTAACATGGACAACAGATAAGCCGGAGATCGTGGACGTACAGTCTCAGGAGAACGAAGGCTATGATGCAACACCAGCCGGAACTGTAACAAGACCGGACAAAGATACCGATGTTACAATGACAGCAACTCTGAAACTGGGCGATGCAACAGCAACAAAAAGACTTTACATTCACAGTTAAGAAAGCAGTAAAAGCAAAGACAGCCGATGATTACAGTGCATGCTTCTTACATATTTCGCAGGTGAAGGATATTCTGACGGAGAGCAGATCTACTTCATGGCAAGTAAAGAATGGACTGAAATGGCAGGATCTGAACGATAACAAACCGGTACTTACATCTACATCTGAGAAAGGGTGTACGGATCCATTCATCATCCGTTCCGCAGGGCGATAAGTTCACATGATCGCAACAGACCTGAAGATCAACGGCGGAAATGGTCAAAGCACAGACTGCAGGAAGCCAGAGCCCGATGGTATGGGAGTTACAGATCTTGTAAACTGGTCTGACGAGCGTATGGTAGAAGTAGAATTAACTTCTATCGGAGCCGGATGGTTACGGGCACCGGAAGCAGCATATGACACAAGACTGGTGAATATGTTGTATTCTGGGCATCCTAAAAGTATCTGGCGACAACTAAAAACAGAGATTATATTACTCTAAGACAAAGAGATTCTACACATTTACAGAGCCACAGGTTTATATATCGATATGGATCAGTCATATTCGATACAACGATCATCTATAACAACGATGACCAGATGTACTACCGTTATACCAAGAACGAAGGCGGAAGTATAAAACAGCCTTGGGCAAAGACAAAGACTGTATATATGTAGAAAGATGCAACACTTCTTGGCGAGGGAGCATGTACCATCTGATTCACTGAACAATAACCAGTGGGTAGAAGGTCCCCTTACAATCTTCAGTTCAACTCACAGGATACAGACGGAAGCAGCAAGTGGTGTCTGTTAGTTGATGACTTTGGCGGCGGTGGATATTATCCACTGGTATCCGATGATCTGTCTTCCGGTGTATTCACAAGACCGGACAGCTATAAGATGCCAAGCCGTGCAAGACATGGTACACCAATCCCTGTAACACAGGAAGAGTACGATGCATTAATGGCAAAATGGGAACCAACATTGTTCAGGAGAATACGGAAGATGAGGGAAAAGATCCGGTTCTTTCTTATGATTTTGAAAATACAGATGGAACAACAATCAAAGACGTCAGCGGACACAATAATGACGGTACACTGAACGGAAATGCAACCGTAAAAGAAGAAAAACGGAAGCAACGTATTATATCTGGATGGAACAAGCGAAACATTCGCTTCCTTCCAACAGGATTCTTCGACGGAAGAAACAAATTCACCATTCCATGGATGTAAAACCGAAAAGGTAGATGGCAACTTTTCACATTTGCAATTGGTAAAGACAGCAAATATCTGTTCATGTGCCAGAAATCAGGATCTATCAAGAGTGTGATTACATCCGGTTCATGGGGTGCAGAACAGGGAGTTGACCAGAGTGTTGACCAGACACTTCTGAATGAATGGCAGAATATTACGATCGTAAAAGAAGCCGGAAAGATGTCTTTATATCTGAACGGTGAAAAAGATCATGGAAAAAGACAGGAATGTCAACAGATATCACAGATCTTGAAAAGACCTGGAAGCATATCTCGGAAAATCATTCTACAGTGCTGACGGATACTTCAAGGGTGCTTATGATAATGTAAAAAGTTTATAACAGAGCATTATCAGATGATGAGATTGCAGGAACAGAGGAATTTGCAATTGTTAAGAATCCGGAAAGTGTAGAAGGAGTTGTCGGAGAGACAAGCAAATTCTGAAGTAAAAGAAGCAACAGGCAAAGGCCTGACTTATGAGTGGCAGTATTGCAACGCTAATTCTACAAAATGGAGAACATCCGTAATGGAAGGCAGCGATACAGCAACTGTAACAGTTCCGGTTGCAAACTGGAGAGACGGACAGAAATACCGCTGTGTAGTAACAAACGGAGACGGAGAACAGCTGATCTCAGAGACAGCCGTTGTAACCGTACAGAAACCGATCAAGGTTCAGCCTGTAAGTGTAGAAGCAGTCAAAGGAACGACAGCAGAATTTACAGTTGAGACTTCATGGGAGAATGTAACTTATCAGTGGGAATACTGCAATGCAAACTCAGACAAATGGAGAACTTCCGGCATGGAAGGAAATGACACAGCAACCATCAAGGTTCCTGCAGGATCATGGAGAAACGTGGCCAGATGGAAAAGTGTGACATCTGATTGCAGTGACAGTGACAGATAAATAAATGTTATTTAAAAGAGGGAAGATTTTTCTAGCAATAAAAATTATAAAAAATCACACATCTAAAAAAGTCCATTCACAATAGCTGGAATGCGCATAATAAAATTTTGTTTATATCTGTAAAAAGGTAAAGTGTGAAAGGAGAATAATGGTATGAACGAAAAAACTGATAGCATTTTCGTTATCATTGGCAATGACAGTCGTTCAGTAACTCCGGCAGCAACAACGGGGGCAGGAACAAAATACAGAAGGCCTTCAGAATGCGGTGCTGGATCTGGGATTCGAGAACAGTCTGGAGGATTCCAGTGGAAAGGAAATAACGGAACACTTTCGTCCGGAGAAGCGGAATATGTAGACGGCAGGTGGTCGGAAAAGGATTGAAGATGAACGGAAGTTCCTATGTGAGATCTGGGTAACAGTACAGATCTCCAGCCGGAAAATCTTACATTATCATTCTGGATCCGTCCGGATTCCGGAGGATATGAAAAGGAGAGGAGCTGATCTCCTGGAATAAGAATGAGTGGGTACACAGACGGATGGTATCTTTCATCAGAGAATGATAACACACCACTGACACTTTCGGTCGGACCGGCGAAGACGAACGGTCAGCCATACAGAGTGTCCGTATCAGGAAAAGAAGCGAATTCCTGCCAACCGGAGAGTGGACACATATTGCGGTTACTTATGATAAAAAGGCAACAAAGAGATCCTGCTTTACAGAAATGGTGTAAAAATGCAGCACGGTAACAACTTTGGTATCAGCGAGAATCAACCGGAGTTACTCGGCTCCGATGCATCAATGGAAAAATCGATCGGTTATAACGAGATAAAATAAAGGTGCATATCTGAGAAAGCATCCTGAATACCGGCTTTATAATGATGTGGCAACTCAGGAGGAATCATTGCTCTGTATGAAGAATCTGAGGACAGACATTTCGACCGTAAAGGCGGTTGCACAGGCAGATCTGGACAAGATCAGCATTCCGGAACGACGCAGGGGAACCTTTCTCTTCCGGCAACAGGAGAAAGTGGTTCACTCAATGATCAGCTGGTCATCAGACAATGAAGCAGTGGTTGCAGCAGACGGAACCGTTGTAAGACCGGGTGTAGGAGAGAAGGACGCGTTTCCAGTTACGCTGACAGCGGAAGCAT
>VOFH01001035.1_pt1 | contig 21073 bp, 29 predicted proteins | sample 5384091 | NCBI WGS metagenome assembly VOFH01 (sample SAMN12384727, study PRJNA508395) | human gut metagenome | isolation source: healthy gut G | host: Homo sapiens
TCCCTCTGTCTTTGCAAGGTATTCAAAAGCATTTACCGCTTCATCATCTGTTACAGGTACATACTGCGCTCTGCCGATATCGTGCAGATATGCGTGCTCCGGTCCGACTCCCGGATAGTCAAGTCCTGCAGAAATAGAATAAACCGGAGCGATCTGTCCGTATTTGTCCTGACAGAAATATGACTTCATGCCGTGGAAAATACCAAGACGGCCTGTATTTACTGTAGCTGCAGTCTCAAATGTATCTATTCCTCTTCCTGCTGCCTCGCAGCCGATGAGCTCAACTCCCTCATCCTCTATGAAGTTGTAAAAGCTTCCGATGGCATTTGAGCCGCCGCCCACACATGCGATAACCGCATCAGGCAGTCTGTGCTCCTTTTCAAGCATCTGCTCCTTGATTTCCTTTGAGATGACCGCCTGGAAATCTCTTACGATGGTAGGGAACGGATGTGGTCCCATAACTGAGCCCAGGCAGTAATGTGTGTCTGAAATTCTCTTGGTCCACTCTCTCATTGCCTCCGATACGGCATCCTTTAATGTGGCTGTGCCTGATGTAACCGGGATAACCTCTGCTCCGAGCAGACGCATGCGGTATACATTGAGCGCCTGACGCTTTGTGTCCTCCTCGCCTATGAATACAACACATTCCAAGGGCTGCGGCCGTTGCTGTTGCCACACCGTGCTGACCGGCTCCGGTCTCAGCTATCAGGCGGGTTTTGCCCATTTTCTTTGCAAGAAGTGCCTGACCTAATACGTTGTTGATCTTGTGGGCTCGCGTCGTCGCTCCCGGCATCCCCGGTTCCGGCATAGACCTTTGTTCCTGCCGGATAACCACTCTCGTCGCCCGGTCTCCGTGACCGTGCCGACACACTCATGGGCATAAAAAAGTTTTGGGAACTTCTTAATATCGACTCCCGCCGCCCAATCAGTTCCTCCGACCAGATCTTCTTGTCCAGGTCCATGGCCCCCGACGTGGAGCAGGCGGTCATGTCTCCGGCAAACTCTCCGGTGAGTCTTCCGATCACATAATCCTTTGAGCTGATCAGGAAACATGCGGTTCTTTCATAAATCTCCGGCTCATTTTCCTTCAGCCACAGCATCTTCGCCAACGGCATCGATCCATCAAAATGGTTTCCGTGATCTCCGCGATATATGCGTCCCCGAGAGGCACTACATTTCGTCTTGCCGCCTCTCTTATAATCACACGTGCCTGCTCGTCCGCCCTGCCGTCGGAATAAAGGATCGCATTCCGGAGTGCTTTTCCTTCCGCATCGACCGGAATCACATCCTGCATCTGTCCGGAGAAGATGATGGCTCCGATCTCTGCCGCCGGTATGATCTCAAGCATTTCTTTGCGACAAGCTGCAGAATGCCCCGTACCACCTCGTCCGGATCCTGCTCCTTAAAATTTCCTGTCTCAATGGTATGGATCACCAGGCTTCCGGTAAAAACCGGTTCTCCGCGTCTCGTTCACGACAACCGCCTTGACGGCTGTCGTTCCGATATCAAAGGTTGCTGCTAACATCTACTCCTCCCCGCCCGATTTTCTGAATAACGACCGCCAGAATAATGATTCCGCCGGTGATAATGTTCTGCATGAAACTCGGCATCTGTAAGATCGTGAGTCCGTTCGCCAGAACCGCCAGGATGATGGTTCCGACTAAAGTTCCGGCCACGCATGGAACACCGCTCTTGGAAACGGTGCATCCGATAAATACCGCCGCGTAGGACTGTAGGAAATATCCTTGCCCAGTTGTGGTATTCGCGGAACTGACACGAGATGCCACGAGAGCTCCCGCAAGGCCTGCCATCGCCGCGCCGAGCGCAAAAGCAAGGACCCGGTAGCGGAAGATCCGGATACCTGCCGTCTCTGCCGCCTCCCTGCTTCCGCCGATGGCATAAAGCTTTCTTCCGGCTGACATGTGGTTCATAAACATATGGAATACGATATAAAACACTGCCGCCACGATGGTGATAAACGGATGCCCGCGATTTTAAGATCCCGGGGATCGTAAATGCCTTCGGGATCCCATTAAATACGGTCGTTCCACCGGTAAGTCCGTAAATTACACCGTCCAGCACGGTTCCCATGCCCAGTGTTGTGATGAAAGAGAGGATTCCGAACTGTGCTACGATCACTCCGTTCACGCAGCCGACTGCCAGTCCTGCAAGGATCGCTGCCAGAAAGCAGACAGGGATTGGAACGCCCTGAATCGATAAAAGCGCCGCAACCACGCCGCCAAGGCTCACGATATTTCCGATGGAAAGATCAAATTCATTGATGGTCATGACAAATGTCGCTCCTAAAGCGACCATGGCGAGGGGCGCTGCCTGACGCGTTATATTAAGGAAGTTTTTCAGTGTAAAAAACGACGCAGGTCTCAGGAGTCCGAAAATTCCGATGATGACAACCAATGCCGTCACCGTTCCGTAATTCTTTAATGTTGTTCCTTTCATCAGTCGCTTTCCTCTCTCTCCGCCTCATAACAGCACGCCAGCACGTCCGTCGGTTTCAGGTCTTTATTCTCAAATGTCTTTCGTACTCTTCCGTATGCCATGACGGCAACCTCATCGGCAACCTCTAAAAGTTCCGTGAGATCGGATGACACATAAAGGACGGCTTTGCCCTTTTTTGCCTCTTCCCTCAGAAGCCTGTGGATCTCCTGTCGTGTCGCCACATCCACCGCCTGAGTCGGTTCATCACAAAAAGCCAGATCGACGGCTCTGTAAGGAGTGCCTTCGCAAACACGACCTTCTGCTGGTTTCCGCCGGAAAGCTCTTTTCGCCGGCTGGCTCACACCAACACATTTGATCTTTAATGCCTCGATCATGTCCATTGCCTTTTTGTCGGCCGCCCGCTTTTGAAACCAGCCGCTTTTTCGTGTAGCGGTCGATGGAGGAAAGCATCATATTTTCCTCAACGGAAAACGCGGGGATCATGGCTTTTCCTCTCCGGTCTTCGCAGATAAAGGCCATTCCCTGTCGGATGGATTCTGACGGAGTCGGACGAGTCGTGGTCTTTCCGTCGATCATGACCTCGCCACCCGCCAGCTTTCTCGTGCCGTAGATGCATTCCAGAAACTCTGTCCGCCCGCTTCCGCATAGGCCGAACATTCCGGTGATCTGACCGGCCTTTACGTTCAGGTCGACGCCGCGGACGATTCCGTCTTTGGAGCGGATCCCATGGACTTCCAGAGCTGTTTTCCAATCTTTCCTTCGGCATCCTTTCCCGTTTCCGCATCTTCAACGCCAGACGCAGCCTCATTCCCGCTCATCAGCCGTACCAGCTCTTTTCTGCTGGTTCCTGCCGTATCCACCGTGGACACCAGCGTTCCGTTTCTCAAGACCGTGACCCGGTCTGTCAGCTCCATGATCTCTTCCAACCGGTGTGTCACATAGAGGACCGAGGTTCCTTTTGCCTTTAAGTTTCTCACGATGGAGAACAGCAGGTTCGCCTCCTTATCAGAAAGGGACGCTGTCGGCTCATCGAGGATCAAAAAGCTTACAGTCACTCATCATCGCCCGGACGATCTCCACACATTTTTTCTGTGCCGGGGTCATCATGGATACCGGTCTTTTAAGGTCAAGATGGATCCCAAGCTCCGCCGCTTTCGCCGCGGCTTCCCGTTCCATCTCTTTCCATTGGATCAGCCCGCCTTTTACCGGGTACGGTCTTCCGAGACAGATATTTTCCATTCCCGTGAACGCCGGAATCAGGACGTTGTCCTGAAAGATAATGTTGATCCCCAGCTTCCGGCTCTCTTCCGGTCGGATCACCTCCGGAAGATCTTTTCCGTTCCATGATACTGCCGCCGTCTCTCTTGTAGACACCGCCGAGGATCTTGATGAACGTGGACTTTCCGGCTCCGTTCTCACCGATGAGGCCATGGACCTCCCCCTCACCGAGAGAGAAGTCCAGACCTTTTAATGCGTATACACCGTTAAATTTTTTATCTACGCTCTTTACATCCAGCAACATCCTGTTTACCTGCCTTAATTTTTGTTTCTATTCTCCGTTTTATGCCTGTTCAGCGTTTTTAGTATCATGCCCGTTGAAACAACACTTCTAAAATTTTTCGGCATTTTTATCCGGATTCATTTGCTTACTGTGCATTCTCCTGTGTGATCAGCTCCGCCGGTGCGTACATCTCACCTTTTTCGATCTCCTCACCGGCAAAGTACTTGTCTATCTGTTCGCACACGATATCTGCCATTCCCTCAAAGTTCTGTTTTACAGTTGCCTTTAAGTTTGTTCCATCCTTGATCATCTCAACAGCCTGTTCGTTTCCGTCAACGCCTGTGACGATGACCTCGTCGCGTCCTGCCTCCTGAAGTGCCTTTGCAGCGCCGATGGCCGGTTCATCCCATGCCGCAAATACAGCTGTGATGGAATCCTTATCCGGATTTGCTGTTAAGAGGTTTGCCACGATATCCTGCGCGTCGTTAATCGGCTGCTCTGCCGGAACGTGCTGTTCTGTGATCAGCTGAATGTCAGGATATTCCTTAATAATATCGTCAAATGCTTCACAACGCTTTACAACACCTGGATGTGGTCTGTGGGTGAGAGCACTCACGGTTCCCTTTCCACCCATCAGATCGTCAAATAAATATCTCACAATAAGCTCGCACATCTGGTAATTGTCGCTTGTCGCGTTGATCTGCATTCCATCGATAAATCCGCTGTCGCATCCAAATACCGGGATGTCCGCGTCAAAAGCGTCCTGAAGCTGGTTTGCTACCTGGTTCGGGTCAGCGCTCACTAAGGACGATCCCATCGGTTCCGGAAGAAACAACATCCTCGATCCGGCTCGCAAGCTCCGCAAAATCGTTTGCCGTATCGATCACGAATACTTCCGCGCCCTCAGCTTCCAGATCTTCCTTAATATAGCCTGCCATCTGGTTTGTCGTGACAGATGTGAGATACGGGGGGTCATAACGGAGATCTTTTTACCGGCAAGTGCGCCTCCCTCTATCTTTTCCGCCTCGGTTCCAGTCCCGGAAGCCGCCTCTGTGGCTGCGGCTTCTGTTGGCGCTGCCGTCACTGCCGTCTTCTCATCCGCCTCTGTGGAGCATCCAGTAAGCAGGATTCCTGCAAGAGCTACGGCTGCAGCAAGGCTCATGATGGTTTTCATTTTCTCATAATCATTTCCTCCTCGTTTTTGTCGACTGCCTCTTGCGGGAATCAGTAAAGGGTAGAACAGCACGTTGAAAATAAGTAAAAAGAATGTGCCTTGGCACATTCTCGCGCCTCGCGCGGTCGCTTGCGACAATCTACATCTATCTGCCACCGAATCTGTCTCATTTTCAGACTTTTTGTTTTTATTTTTATGGATTAAAGATTAGCACACTTCTTTCCAATGTCAAAAAATAAAACTTCGATACTCTTATCCTTTAACGCAGGAATCACGGCCTCAGCTACTTGGTTTATTGCGATCCATTCCAACTATCAAAGGCGTTCACCTGGCGTCTCACAAACCCATTCCATAAGGAACTCCATACTGCTTTCCACCACCAGCAGCTCTCTGTGATTTCATTCCAGATGTACTCTCTTTGAAGTAAAGAGGAGAGTACCACAGACCGTATCTGCCGTGATTTCTTCGATTACTGCGAAGCTGCAAGCCCGACACAGGTCGTTATCCATATGAAATCCGTTGCAGGACCGTTTATCTCCCAGTTAGCCGGTATCGGAAACGCGATCCTCCCGAAAAAGAGGAAGTTGAAGGCTGGGGAGAAGACTTCGGTTCCCACATCGTCGGCACAGGTGCTTTCACACTGGAAGAAATTGTAACCGATGAAAAAGTCACATTAAAGAAAAATGAGAATTACTGGGGCACAGAGCCGAACGTAGACGGTATCGAGTTCCGAATCATCTCCGATTCCAATCAGGCGATCAACGCAGTCCAGACCGGTGAGGTCGACATTGCGATGTATCTTCAGGGTGAAGCTATCAAGCGTGCGCAGGATGCGGACCTCTTACTTCAGGCCCCGAGTTCCGCTGTCACCTATGTCCGCTTCAATATGCAGAACGGACCGACCGCAAACGCTGATGTCAGAAAAGCACTTACAATGGCTGTCGATATCGACTCCATGGTAGCCGGTATCTATCAGTACGGAGAAGGCACAAGAGCTTATCAGCCGCTTCCGGTATACTCCTTCGCTTATGACACTGCATACAATGATCTTGTACCATCCTACGATCCGGAAGGTGCAAAGAAGCTCCTCGCAGAAGCAGGCTACCCGGATGGCTTTACCATGAGCCTTTACATTGGTTCCACTACCTATCGCGAGAAAATGGCACAGATGTTACAGTACTACTGGAGCCAGATCGGTGTAACACTTGATATCAAGTCTTCCGCCATGGCCGACTGGTCCGCAGCGGTTGTTGATTCCTGGCAGTCCGATGTTGTAAACAGCTACGGTGTAAGCTGGAACAGCGATCCGGATCCTTACGGTTTCCTCGGAAAGTTCTTCAGCTCCCAGACACTTCACGCCTCCTCCAACGCAGGCGGCTACAACGATCCGGAGATGGATGAACTCTTAAATGAAGGCTTTGGCTCCACAGACACCGCAAAGCGCGCGGAGTCCTATAAGAAAGTCATTGAGAAGGTTATGAACGAATACACCGGTATCTACTACGCATATGAGTGCCGGAACTGGGCAGTATCCCCGAAGGTACATGACGCGGTTCTCCGTGCTGACAACCAGATGTTAGTCGCAACACCATTCAACAATATCTGGGTTGAAAAATAGAATTTGACGACCAAACCGGTTTAAGTAAGCAGGGCGATTGCCCGGATTACGAAAACCGGCGGTCGCTGCGTGAGTGCTAAAGACACAAAGCAGCCGGATTTCACACATAGAAAGGGGAGGCAAATCCTAAGTTTGTTTCCCTTTTTCTGTACACTCACAGAGATTTAACTGTTCCATTCTCTTCACATTCTTCCCGGCGAAGGGAACAGGGCAACTATGAAAGGATTGGATTTATATGGGAAAGATCATCATAAAACGATTATTACAGACGATCCCCACACTTCTGGTCGTCGTCACACTTACCTTCTGCCTCACACGAATGCTTCCGGGCGATCCAGCAGTGGCGATCTTAGGTATCGAGGCAAATGCGGAGGACATCAAAGCTATGAGAGCCGAGATGAACCTCGACAAATCGCTCCTGAGCAGTACGCCCTCTACCTTGGCGGACTTGTCCACGGTGACTTTGGTTACTCCTACAGCTACCGTCAGGACGTTCTTCCACTCATCACTTCCAGAATTCCAAACACATTGACCCTGACGCTGACAGCACTTCTCTTCGCTTTCATCATCGGAACCAGCGTCGGTATCATTGCTGCATTAAAGCAGAATACGATCTTCGATTACATTGTCATGGTCATCACGCTCGTAGGTGTGTCCATGCCGATCTTCTGGCTGGCACTCATGCTGGTTCTTCAGTTTTCCGTTAAAATGAATCTTCTGCCTGTTATGGGTATGGGCGATCTTTCCAAAGGCTTCGGCGATGTTGTGATCCACATGATCCTTCCCGGCTTCTGCCTCGCGACGATCGATCCCGATGGCAACCTTTGCGAGAACCATGCGTTCCAGCATGATCGATATCATGAGCAGCGACTACATCCGATGTCTCAGAGCCCGTGGAATCAAAAACTCAAAGTCATCCTGATCCACGGATTAAAGAATGCTCTCCCGCCCCTCATCACAGTTTTAGGTCTGCAGATCGCCGGAACCTTCACCGGTGCCATCATCACCGAGGGAATCTTCTCCTGGCCGGGCATGGGAACCATGATCAACACCGCGATCAACAACCGCGATTATTCCCTGATCCAGGGTGCGGTCCTGTTCTCCGCGATCATGTTCGTCTTCTGCAACATGCTGGTCGATATCGCCTACGCGATTCTGAATCCGAAAGTTAAACTGGAAAAGGGGTGATGAGTCATGACATTATCAAAAAAGAAAAAACCTGCTGCCGCGTCCTCCGTTGTTTCCGGTGAGGCGCTTGGAATGGATGCCAATATCGCAATGCTCGTAAAGAGCGGAACGCAAACAATGCCTGGCATAAATTAGCGAGAAACAAAACAGCCCTCGTTGGCTTCTTCATCGTAGCTTTTATGGTAGTCATCGCTGTATTTGCCCCGCTCATCGCGCCATATGACCCGAACGCGATCAATCCGGTCCTGCCGTTTAAGGGAATCGGCACTCCCCGGACATCTCTTCGGCACAGATGACCTTGGCCGTGATATCCTGTCCCGTATCATCTACGGCTCCCGTATTTCCATGATCGTTGCCGTAGGCGCCACCATCGTCGGCGCGATCATCGGCGTTCTCATCGGACTTACCGCCGGATATTTCGGTGGATGGATCGACGCGGTGTTCATGCGGATCATGGACGGCATGTTCTCCTTCCCGTTCATCCTGTTAGCCATGATCCTGATCACCGTTTTGGGAAACGGCGTCATGAACGTCATTCTGGCCATCGGCATCGCAAGCGTGCCGGGATTTGCCCGTGTCACAAGAGGCCAGGTACTGATCGTAAAGGAAGAAGAATACTGCAACGCCTGCCGCGTTGTCGGTGTTTCCCCGGTAAGACTCCTGTTCTTACATATTTTGCCGAACTGTGTATCCCAGATCATCGTTTACGCGACACTCCGTATCGCAAGTGCCATTATCTCCGAGGCGTCCTTAAGCTTCTTAGGACTCGGCATCGCGCTTCCGACCGCCTCCTGGGGCAGCATTCTCCGTGTCGGCCGTGACTGTCTGACAACCGCCCCGCACGTTGCGGGAACCGCAGGCGCGTTTATCCTCGTGACCGTTATCGGTTTCAACCTGTTGGGCGATGGTATCCGTGATGTCATGGATCCGAAAATGAAACAGTAGGAGGTGCAGGTTATGAGTGAAAACGATGTTATTTTAGAAGTAAATGGATTAAAAACATATTTCTATCAGGCAAGCGGTGTTTCCAAGGCTGTCGATGGTGTAAGCTTCAGCCTGCGTCAGGGCACGACCATGGGGATCGTCGGTGAATCCGGTTCTGGAAAGAGCGTCACAAGCGCTTCCGTGATGCGGCTCATGCCGGCAAAGACCGGAAAGATCGTGGACGGCTCCATCATCTTTGACGGTGTGGACATCCGGAATCTCTCCGAGGCGCAGATGGAAAAGTTCCGCGGCGATGAGTGCTGCATGATCTTCCAGAACCCGATGACTTCCCTTGATCCGGTATTCAAGATCGGCCACCAGATGGTGGAAATGATCAGAGAACATGAAAAGATCAGCAAAAAAGATGCCTGGAACAAAGCCGTTGAAGCCTTAAAGCTTGTCGGCATCCCGGAAGCCGAGAAACGAATGGACGCGTATCCACATGAGCTTTCCGGCGGTATGTGCCAGCGTGTCATCATCGCCATGGCTGTCTGCGGACATCCGAAGCTCATCATCGCTGATGAGCCGACGACCGCCCTCGATGTGACCGTACAGGCACAGGTTCTTGAGCTTTTAAAGGATCTCCAGAAGAAGCTCAACACAGCGATCTTACTCATCACCCACAACCTTGGCGTTGTCTGGGAGATGTGCGACACCGTCATGGTCATGTATGCAGGAAATACCGTAGAATACGCGGATACAAAGACGCTCTACAAAGAGCCGCTTCACCCGTACACCTGGGGTCTTTTTAGACTCCATGCCGAAACTCAGCAGCTCCACGAAGGAGGACTTAAAGACGATCCCGGGCACACCGCCGGATCTCCGCCTTACCGGCCACTGCTGCAACTTTTATAACCGCTGTCCTTACGCGACGGAGATCTGTAAACAGCAGGTACCACCGCTTAAGGAAGTCGCTCCCGGACATTTCGTGGCATGCCACAGACAGGACGGCGAGCACAGATTAACACGAGGGGAAGTGAATGTGACATGCAAAAAATGTAATCATGAGCGTCGATCATCTCAGTAAGGATTTCGTGATCCGCGGAAAAAATAGGGGAAAAGAGTAAGCTTCTCCACGCATTGAGCGATGTTTCTTTTGATATTTATGAGGGTGAAACCCTTGGCATCATCGGTGAGTCCGGATGCGGCAAATCCACACTTGGACGCTGTCTTGTAAAGCTCCACAAGCCATCCGCCGGAACGATCACCTACAATGGCAAGGATCTCTGGAATCTGCCGGTCTACGAGCGTGAGGCAGCCCGCAGGGACATCCAGATGATCTTTCAGGATCCGTATTCCTCTCTGGACCCGAGAAAAACAGCTTCCTACTCTATTGAAGAAGCGATGAAGGTCCACCACATCGGTGACACCGCAAGAGAGCGCCGCCAGAAAGCATTAGAGTATCTTCAGGAGGTCGGTCTCGACATCCAGCACATGGAGCGCTATCCCCACGAGTTCTCCGGCGGCCAGAGACAGCGTGTGAACATTGCCCGCGCCCCTCCATGGAGCCGAAGATCATCGTCTGCGACGAGCCGGTATCCGCTCTGGACGTTTCGATCCAGGCACAGGTCATCAACCTCTTCCGCCGCCTGCAGAAGCAGTTTAACCTGACTTATGTTTTCATCTCCCATGACCTCGGCATCATCAAATACATCAGCGACCGGATCATGATCATGTATCTGGGACGTGTCATGGAGTTCTACACTTCGGAGGAATCTACGCAGATCCGAAGCACCCGTACACTCAGGCGCTTCTCTCCGCGATCCCGCCGGAAAGCCCCTTTGATAAAAAAAGAACGCCTGCCCTCACCGGCGATATTCCGAGCCCCATCGGGGATCAGGTAGGCTGCCCGCTCGCAGGCCGCTGCCCCGCACTGCACGGAGCGCTGTAAGAAAGAAATTCAAAGCTTGTGGACACCGGCGACGGACATATGGTAGCATGTTTCTTATACGAATAAAATCTCACAAATATCTTGATCCTTACAATTTTTATATTTAGGAGGAGTAATACACAATGGTAGATTCTAAAAAATTAATTTCTCTGGTCGAAAATACGAAAAACTGATCTATGGCACCGCTGACCATATCTGGGCGCACCCGGAGACGGGATACCGCGAATGGAAGACTTCTGCCTACATGGAACAACATTTTGAGGAGCTTGGATACACGCTGACCAAGGCCGGCAACATCCCGGGATTCTACACAGATCTCGACACCGGAAAGCCGGGTCCGAAGATCGCGATCCTCGGCGAGCTGGACTCCCTGATCGTTGGAAACCACCCGTGCTGTGATCCGGAGACCCATTACGTCCACGCCTGCGGCCATCATGCCCAGTGTGCCGTTCTTCTCGGAACTGCCGCTGCCTTAAAGGAGCCAGGCGCTCTCGACGGTCTCTGCGGATCCATCCGTTTCATCTCCGTTCCGGCTGAGGAGCTTATTGAGCTTGGATACCGCGAAAGCTTAAGAAAACAGGGCATCATCAAATATTTCGGTGGAAAAGTTGAATTCATCCATCGCGGATACTTTGACGGTGTCGATATGGCGATGATGATCCATTCCGGCAAGCTCCCGGAAGGAAAAGCGCTCTCCATCAGCGACGGATGCAACGGCTGTGTCACAAAAATATCACATTCAAAGGGATTTCCGCCCACGCAGGCGGCTCGCCGGAGAACGGCAGAAATGCCCTCTACGCCGCAACCTGCGCTTTAAACTCCGTCAATGCCCTTCGTGAGACATTCACAGACAATGACCATATCCGCTTCCACCCGATCATCACAGAGGCCGGTCTCGCCGTCAATGCGATCCCGGAGACAGCGAAGGTGGAATCCTATGTGCGCGGCGCTTCCTTCGACGCGATCCGCAAATACAATACAAAAGTAAATCAGGCTCTCGCCGCTTCCGCCGCTGCGATCGGCTGCAATGTGGAGCTTGATGACCATCCGGGCTACTTCCCGTTAAATAACGATAAAAATATGGCCGCTGTCATGAAAGAGGCTATGGAGACTGTTGCAGGCCCTGACAGCGTCGTTGAGGGCGGCTGGGGAACCGGCAGCACCGATATGGGCGATGTGTCCGCTATCATGCCGGTCCTTCACCCACACGCAAATGGTTCCATCGGTACGGGACACGGCAAGGATTATTATGTGCAGGATAAGAAGCTCGGCTGCCTCTATCCGGCAGAATGCCTTGTGCTCACCGCCGCAAAGCTTCTTGCGGACGATGCGGCTCTTGAAAGAAAGTCATCGCGGAAGCAAAACCATATTTCAAGTCAAAAGAAGAGTATCTTGCCGCCATCGATGCGATCACGATGGATAAGGATGCTGTTGTATACAACGAGGACGGTACGATCACTCTTAACTTTACAAAATAGATTTCAACCGGTCTTATCAAACATTTATTCTGCTTTTATCTGCGTTAAATTTACGGAAAGGACGGGAGATCTTGTATGAAAAACTTTGTTATCACAGTTGCCAGAGGATTCGGTTCAGGCGGACGTGCAATCGCCGCCAAGCTGGCAGATGAGCTGAATATTCACAGCTACGACAACCGTATCCTGACGCTCGCTTCCCAGTACAGCGGTTATCCGGAACATTACTTTTAAAGAGGCCGACGAGACCTTAAACGGCAGTCTGATCACGAAACAGCTTCAGGCACTGCCGAAACGCCATTCACCGACCGGTGAGTTATCGAGATTTACTTCAGATGACCGGCTCTTCGAGTACCAGAAGATCATCATCGAGAAGCTTGCCGCTTCGGAATCCTGCGTGATCGTCGGAAAGTGCGCCGATTATATCTTAAAGGACTATGACAACGTGGTCAGCATTTATGTGGAGGCACCGAGAAGCTATACCCTGCGCCGTGTCATGGAGCGCATGGATGACATTACTGTCGAGGAAGCGCACCATCTGATCACGAAAACGGACAAGTACCGCGCAGACTATTATAAGTATTACACCGGAGGCAACTACTGGACAAATCCGGTCAACTATGACCTGACCTTCAACAACGCCAGACTCGGTGACGATCGCTGCGTGAAGCTTGTTCTCGAGTGTATGAAGTTGAAATTTGGGGATGATTTCAAAGAATATATGAAGAGTATCGGAAAAGATATTTGATATGTTATTTCACTTAATTTTGTAATACCGGCACCGAGGTCTTTCCAATCCTGTCCCGTGCCCGGGTTCCCCGCCGCGTTCCCCTCTCTCTCACGCGGCGGGGATATTTTATTTCTCTAAATTCTCAAAATACGCTCTCAGCTCATCCACCAGCTCACCGAATTCTTTTCCGGTCTCATCCAGTGTGATGTCCGCGTATTTCTCGTAGTACGGAAGTCTCTCATTGTAGAGATCCCGGAGTGTCATGCCGTCCTTTAAGACAACACCGCGGTCCACAAGGTTTCCGAGACGTGATTCCAGATCCTCATAGCAAAGTTTCAGATAAACGATCGTCGCGGTCTCTTTGTAGTGTTCCATGGCCTTCGCCTCATAGATCACGCTTCCGCCCGGCGCAATCACGGACTTCTCTACATCCAGCTCCAGGTTTGCCTGCTCCTCGACACGCAGGAAACCGTCATCGCCCTCTTCCGCGATGATCTCCTTCAAAAAGCTTTCCGGTCTTCTCCTGGATCACAAGATCCACATCCACGAAGGAATATCCAAGACGCTTCGCAAGAAGCACGCCGATGGTGCTCTTTTCCGGACGCCGGCATTCCGATCATCAGAATATTTTTTTCTTCATAACTTATGCCTCGCTCTTTTGTCTGTCGCTGTAATTATCTCTGGTTAACTGTTCCGTATGACTGCAGTCACTCTGCAGACTACTTCTGTCTCTTCTTATCATTCCGCGGACCGTCGGATTTCTGACTATTCTCCTTTCTGGTTTGTTCCGGCCGGGTAGTTGCTTTCTTTCCGCCGTTCACGTCTGCAGACTTTCGAACTTTCCCGGCACCTCCGGCTTTTTTCCGCTGATTTTGAAGTTTTCCTGCCAGCCTTCGCACCCTTTTCCTGCTTTCTCACGCTGTACCCGAAGCTTCCCAGCTCCTCGCCCATCCCATAATATCTTCCATGGGAATAGGCTAACGGCTTCGCCATGGAAAGATGGAAGGTGTCCTTTTCATCCATGTACGCCTCGTCCACATCCACTGCCACGACATCGGCGATAAACATGTGATGGCTTCCCAGCTCTTCCACCTTCACAACGCGGCACTCGATGTTCACCGGGCTCTCTTTGATCACCGGTACATCCACCACGTTCGCCTTCTCCGGGGTCAGCCCGGTCTCTTTCCACTTATCCACGTCGCGCCCGGAGCGCACGCCGCAGTAGTCTGTCGCCCAAGCCATGGACTCCGTCGTCAGGTTTACGACGAACTCCCCAGTTTCCTTCATCATATGGTAGGAGTGTCGTTCCGGCCGGACACTGATGGACAGCATCGGCGGATTCGTACAGATGGTTCCCGCCCATGCCACCGTAAAAATATTCGAATTTCCTTCCCGGTCAGCCACCGTCACAAGGACAGCCGGAACCGGGTACAGCATATTTCCTGGTTTAAACTGTCGTTTTTCCCATCTTTACAGATCCTGCCTTTCTTCAATCGCAACCTTTCCGGCATCTCACACCTGCAGTGTCTGCCATCCGCACTTCCTTTCAAATGCGTAACAACCGCTGCTCCCAACTTATAAATACGGCAGCCCGGTCATGACTTCTCCCGATCCAACCGTGTCAGACAACCGGGCTGCGGCAAAAATTTGCTACTGTAATGCCATCATGATCTGCGGCGCAAGCTGTTTCTTTCTGGAAACAACGCCCGGAAGCTTCACGATTCCGGTCTGTCCGCTGACGTTCTCCATATCCTCATCCTTTACATGGAACGCATTGGCAATAAGCTGCTCCGCTCCCTGTCCGGTGCAGATCAGATCTGTGGACTCTGTCAGAATGTTTGTGAGCATGAAGAACATCATGTCGATCTCATGCTGCTCTCGCTCTTTCTCCGTGTATGCGGACATTCTTGTTCTCAGATCCTTGAGCTCCACTGCAGTTAAGGAGGTGATCTGGCCGATTCCGAATACGGAATTTCCTACCGTGAATCTCTTAAAATCCTGGTAGAAAATATCGCCGTCGGATTTTCCCTTCAGGTTGCTCTGCGGAGAACATGTCGATGGCGTACTTCTCGATATCGAGACCAGCAATCTGCGCAAGGGCGAGTCCGGCTGCCTTATCGATCGGCGTGCAGGTCGGGGAACGGAATAACAGGGTATCGGAGATGATCGCACTGCATAAGAGTCCTGCCGTTGTCTTGTCGATCTCTATGTGGTTCTCCTGGTACATCTGGTAGATGATGGTCGCGGTGCAGCCTAGGGGCTGGTTTCTGAAGAATACCGGGGACATGGTCTCAACAGTTCCGAGACGATGGTGGTCGATGATCTCGCGGATATCGGCGCTCTCCATGCCCTCTACGGCCTGGCTCTTCTCGTTGTGGTCCACAAGGATGATACTCTTTCCCTTTGCGCCTAAGAGGTTACGTCTGGAGATCATGCCGATGTACTTTCCGTCAGAATCAAGAATCGGGAAATCGCGGTGTCTCTTGCTCGCCATGATCTCGCGGATATCGTCGAGGTAATCTTCCTCAGAGAATTCGATGATGTTTTCCTTCGTCATAAAGTAGCTGATCGGCATGGACTGGTTGATCAGACGGGCTGTTGTGTAGGTGTCATACGGTGTCGTAATGACTGCACAGCCGCGCTCCTGTGCCAGTTTGCGGATCGTAAGGATACACCTGCGCCCTCGCAGACGATAATGCAGCCTGCTTCCATCTCGATGGCGCACAGCTGGGACTCATAACGGTTTCCCGAGGATGACCAGGTCATGTTTTTCGATATAGTTCTCCATCAGGTCCGGGTTTGCAGCCGCGATCAGGACTTTTCCGCGGTCAAAATATGCCTCAGAATCGCCGACTACCATACTTCCTTCCAGAGTATCAAGGATGTTCGCGTACTTCGTGCACGCTTTTGAGATAATGTTGCTGTCATATAAGTTCATGTAGGACTTGGTGATATCGCCGATCGTGATAACGCCCTCCAGGAGACCTTCCTCCGTCACACACGGAAGTGTGACGACGTTGTTCTCCTGCATGAGTCCCCATGCATTCTTTAAGGAAATTCCACGGGACACGCCTTTTTGTCTTGCGGATCTCGATGTCCTTGACCTGCGTCTTGACGTTCTCCACGAGGCGCGGGGCCTTTAATTTAAAAATAATCCAACACATACTGTGTCTCCGGGTTTACATTTCCGGCACGGCACGGCTCATAATTTCGCCGGTAAGCTGATGCTTGAAACCAGCATAGCAGATGGCTGAGCAGATGGAATCCGTGTCAGGATTTCTGTGTCCCAGGACAAGTGTTTTTTCAGTTCTTCAACTGCCATTGATCTTCTCCTTCTATTGCGTTTTTCTCAGACGTACAAATAAGAATGTGTTACAATAACTTCATAGTTCATTCACAATTTGTTCACATTTGTTTTTTATACTTATTGCATAAACAAAAAGTCGTTTGACTTAACCAACTAGACAAATTGCACATAGATTTTTCATAATTGCCCCGGTTGTCGCGACCGGGGTCTCCTCTTTTGGGTAATGTGTCCACTTATGGCGGACACTTTTCTTTTTCACCCATACATGCGCTATGTGCGTTCATCAGCAAAAAGGAGTCCGTCACCGGACTCTCTCTTCTTTATCCGATGATCAGCTTCGCGGCACCGTAGATTCCGGCATCATTTCCAAGCTTCGCAAGAACGATGTCCGCCTTCTTTGTTGCCGTCGGAGATAACTCATCGTGGTACCTCTTAATAATATCAGTCAGGAATGTTCCGGCCTTGGATACACCGCCGCCGATCAGGAATGCCTGTGGATCCAGAACCATGGAGATCGTCGCAAGAGTCCAGCCAAGGTAATAGCAGGACTTATTGAGGGATTCCAGTGCAAGCGCATCTCCCGCCTTCGCTGCATCCAGCACGTTCTTCGCGCTGATGTTCTTTAAGCTTCTGAGAGTGGACGGGCGGTTATCTGCCGCCAGCATTCTTCTTGCGGTTCTGGCGATTCCTGTCGCGGAAGCCACCTGCTCTAAGCAGCCGTGTCCGCCACAATTGCACGCCTCTTTCTCACCTTCCATCACATGGATATGGCCGATCTCACCGCCGACCCCCTGTTCGCCGGTCCAGATCTTTTCATTCAGGATAATGCCGCCGCCGACGCCGGTTCCCAGAGTTACCATGACAAGGTTTTGTAGCCTTTTCCGCCTCCCTGCCACATCTCACCGAGAGCCGCGACGTTCGCGTCATTTCCGCTTTTTACGACCATACCATCCAGCAGTCTGCTGAGCTCCTTGCTGTGGATTTCCGGCCTTCCAGCCGAGGTTTACACACACTTCGCAGTGTCCGTTCGGAAGAACCGGTCCAGGGAATCCCATTCCCGCTCCGGAAAATCAGAGAGCTCCAGACCGCTTTCCTTTGCCATTCTGCGGATCGAAGCCGCAATATCGCCCAGGATATACTTTCCGTTCTCCTCTTTTCTTGTCGGAATCTCCCACTTCTTTACGAGAGTTCCGTCCTCCTCAAAGATACCGAGCTTCACGCTTGTTCCGCCGATATCGATTCCAATACACTTTAAACTCATGTGTGCTCCCTTTTCCCTGATTTTCTGCTATCCGTCCAACAACGGCTTTCAGCCATCTGTCCGGACAGCACACGACCTTGCGGAGCTTCCGCCCCATAGTCCAGGCGCCAGCCCCTATTTTTCACAGCCGCCCATTTCACATCGGGCTGCCGCATTTTCCATCTATCTGATTAGAACAGGGTCTTTACAGTATTTACAACGTTCTCGACCGTAAATCCGAACTTCTCGAACAGTTTTGCTGCCGGCCCGCTTGCTCCGAAGCTCTTCATGGTCACATAAGCTCCGTCGAGGCCGACATACTTGCCCCAGCCGAAGTCGGAAAGTGCCTCAACGACAGCTCTTCTTCTGACTTCCTTCGGAAGTACGGACTCCTTGTACTCTGCGTCTGCTCCTCGAAGATATCCATACACGGCATGGATACGACGCGGATCTTCTTGCCTTCAGCTGTAAGCTCTGCTTTCGCCTTAACCGCAAGATCAACCTCAGAACCGCTTGCGATCAGGATTGCGTCCGGTGTTCCCTCGCAGTCATCGATCACATAGCCGCCCTTTAACGCGTCCTTGCTGCTTCCCGGGATCGGATTGAGGTTCTGTCTGGAAAGGACAAGCGCTGTCGGTGTCTTCTCAGATGTTACTGCGGACAGCCATGCTGCGGATGTCTCTGTCGCGTCACACGGACGGAATACATGGAAGTTCGGCATTGCGCGGAACATAGCGAGCTGCTCGATCGGCTCGTGGGTCGGTCCGTCTTCGCCAACGCCGATGCTGTCGTGAGTCAGAACAAATGTCAGCGGAACTCCCATCAGTGCGGAAAGTCTCGCCATCGGTTTTACATAATCACTGAACACGAAGAATGTCGCAACATAAGCGCGGAGACCGCCGTGAAGCATGATACCGTTGCCGATCGCTGTCATTGCAAGCTCTCTTACGCCGAAGTGGAGGTTTCTGCCTGCCGGGTTCTCTGCGGAGAAGTCGCCCGCATCCTTCATGGCTGTCTTGTTGGACGGAGCAAGGTCAGCAGAACCGCCGATCATGTTCGGCATGATGTCCTTTAAGATGTTGATCATCTTGCCGGAAAGGGAACGTGTTGCCTCTGCCTTGTCTTTTGTGAGCCAGAGTGCCTCGTTCTCGATCAGTGACTTTGCGTCCGGAGCTGTGTGGTACTGCTCCCAAAGCTTCTCCATCTCCGGGTACTCGTGGCAGTATGCAGCGAACATCACGTTCCATGCTGCCTCAACGTCTGCCTTCTCCTCCGCGAGACGGGAATAATGCTCATAGACCTCTTCCGGTACAAAGAACGGCTCCTCATACTGCCAGCCGAGAGTCTCTCTCATTGCTTTGATGTTGTCAACACCTAACGGCTCGCCATGCGCGCTTGCCTTGCCCTGTTTAGCCGGGCAGCCGTAACCGATCTGGGTATGGATGGTGATGAAGGACGGATGCTCAGTATCAGCCTTTGCAACCTCAATTGCTGCGCCGATGGCATCGATATCTGTTCCGTCTTCAACGGTAATTGTCTGGAAGCCGAATGCCTTCATGCGCTCTTCCACGTTCTCGCGGAATGCGATGTCTGTGCTTCCCTCGATGGAGATGCGGTTGGAATCGTAGAGAACGATAAGTTTACCAAGTCCAAGTGTTCCTGCAAGGGAGAATGCCTCAGAGGAAATTCCCTCCATCATGCAGCCGTCGCCGCCGAGTACATATGTGAAGTGATCGACAACCGGGTAGCTTTCCTTGTTGAATACGGATGCCAGATGCTTCTCAGCCATTGCCATACCAACAGCCATGCCCATACCTGCGCCTAACGGTCCTGTTGTAGCCTCAACGCCTACGGTGTGGCCGTATTCCGGATGTCCCGGAGTCAGGGAGCCGACCTGACGGAAGTTCATAAGGTCTTCCTTTGTAAGGCCGTATCCGAACAGGTGAAGCAGGGAATACAACAGCATGGAGCCATGTCCGCCGGATAAGATAAAGCGGTCACGGTTTGCCCACTCCGGGTTTGCCGGATTGTGGTTCATGTGGTGTGCCCAGAGCTCATAAGCCATCGGCGCACTGCCGAGGGAAGTCCCGGATGGCCGGAATTTGCCTTCTGGATCGCATCTGCGGATAAAATTTGATGGAATTGATCGCCAGATTGTCGATTGTGTTCATTGTTTCATTCCTCCTGATAATCCATAGGTGTGGTAACTGTTCATTTTCTTCACAGTTATCAGTGTTGTAACATGTTTTCACTATTACATTTATTTACCTTAATTTAATCTCTTTCATTACCTCGCTGCCTGCGGTAATCAGAGAATTGGTACGATTTTTGCCTGCTCTTACGAGCGATACAGAAAAGTCAAACTGTCCGTTAAACCTCTCGTGTCCGTCCAGGTTGTATTCCCTGCACGATTCCTCATTATACAGGATAAGCCTGTCCCCGTCAATGAGGACGCCTGTGTAGGCGTAGTCAAAATCAATGCTTGTAACCTTCTTTCCATCCGTGTTGTATACATCAAGCCGGTACGGACTTCCGGAGGTACTGTCGACAACGACAGCCGCATATTTGTCTGAGTAGCAGATACTCTGGATCTCTTCATCCACCGGAACAAACGTGACATTTGTGTCCGGGATCACATTTTTTACAGAGATAAAGGTCAGCCCTTTATCGGAAAAGGCGCAGACCGTCTGATCATTTAAGTAGCGGATGCGTCCCACCATCTTGTCATCAAATTCTTCTTCAAAGCGGCGATAAAACGGTTGTTGACATTTTTCCGATCTCAGAGAAATCGTAGAACGCCACCTTGTTCTTCAGAGCGCCATTTTTCATATACATAACGGACATGACGATCTGTTTTCCGTCTGGAGAAAGCGCGATGTCCACCGGATATCCATCTCCGGATAAGAGCATCTTGATGTTGATCCCCAGCGACTCGCCGTCCTTCTTGAAGTAGAATATGTAGCTCGCCGTGCTGTCCTCAACAACTGCCGCCGCAACGCCGCGGGCAGATACCGCTGCTTTCAGTGATCGGAAGCTGTGTCTTCGCCGTTCCGGTACATCCCTCTTTGCTGCAGATGTACATCTCGTTTTCCCCTGCTGGTCCGCGATCACAGCGTAGTCCCCGTTGATGTTGATGATCGGTGTTTTCATCTCATAGCTCTGGGTCCAGATCGTTTTGCCGGAGGCATCGATATAGAAGCGCCGTCCTTTGCTTGATCACGTTGTCGCCGAACATGGCGAACTTCACAAAGCTGCTATTTTTTGACGCTTCTGCCAGTGCAGAAGTTTCCGCGGACGCCGTCTCATCTGGGGTTCCGCTTCCCGCCCCGGAAGCGCCGGAGCTTTCTGCCGAAGCAGTCTCACCAGCTCCGTCTGTCCCTGCACTGTCAGCCGCAGCACTTGTCTCTGCTACCTGTGTTTTCTTTATCCGCGCCAGGAGTTTTCTGTGTAGCGCATGGACCGCTCCCACTGGACGCTGGAGCAATACGCCGCAACTGGAACTAGCAAT